>Ga0209039_10000007_pt1 | contig 164816 bp, 149 predicted proteins | sample BogFormECP12_OM1_FD_188238 | JGI IMG/M metagenome (GOLD analysis project Ga0209039, IMG submission 188238) | Bog forest soil microbial communities from Calvert Island, British Columbia, Canada - ECP12_OM1 (SPAdes) (version 2) | ecosystem: Environmental > Aquatic > Freshwater > Wetlands > Bog ... | reverse complement strand
GCGAAGTTCTAAAAAAAACAAGAATTTAATTTTTCTTCTTTTGCAAGACAAGCACGACGACTTGAGCCCGCCAGTTCGCGCCCCAATCACCGATTTGCTTGCCATGCTCGTCTAGCAATATGCGATGCGATATCTCGATATCAAGCTGGTCGCAATAGCGTTCGAAGTCCTTCAGCGTGAGAATCGAGGCATACGTGTTTTTCCAGGAATAGGGGAATTTCCTCGGGAACGTCCCCGTAACAAGTAAGCTGAACCGGTACTTATAAAATGCCAGGTTAAAAAACGAAACGATGACATTCTTGCCGATTGCAAGGGCATCGAGGATGATCTCGTGCGGCTTTTGAAGCTCGTGCAATGTCTGGCTCAAGATCACGTAATCCCACGGCTTCGAGAGGGTGATACTTTTCAAGGTCTCGCTGATGTCGCCCTGAATGACGCTCACGCCCTTCTCGATGCAAGCATTGACACCGTCGATGGATAGTTCCACGCCTTGCCCGTCGACGCGTTTTTCATGGATCAGATAATCCAACAAATCACCATCACCGCTTCCAAGGTCCAGGACGGTCGAATTTTTGGGAATGATCTTGCCGATGCGAATGAAGTCTGGCCTGGTCGCTAAATGTGGATCCCTTACATGAGAATGTCCATTAATCCGAGTTTGCGTTATTTGCGTTTTCGTTCACCTCGAATTTTTCATGTTGGTTCTTGAGAAAACTTCTAACGGCCTTTTCAAATGCGTCATTTGGCAACAAGAACGCGTCATGGCCATAATTCGATTCGATGTTCAAATATGTCACGCTCACGCCGTTTGCTTGCAAGGCCGTGACGATTTGCTTCGAAAGCTCCGGCGGGTATAACCAATCCGACGTGAACGACAGCACGAGAAAGCTTGCTGTCACGTCCTTGAAAGCGGCTTGCAAGGAACCGAAACGGCGGCTCAGGTCAAAATAATTTATTGCCTTCGTGATGTAGAGATAGGAATTTGCATCAAACCGTTCCGTGAACTTGTTCCCTTGATATCGCAGGTATGATTCGACCTGGAACTCGGCATCGTCGAAATTGTAATCGTACGCCTCCTTATCTTGAAGGCGGCGGCCGAATTTTTCTTTCATAGAATCCTTCGAGAGATAGGTGATGTGGCCGATCATGCGTGCAATGGACAACCCTTTCTCTGGGATACCCTTTCCCATTCCATAATAATTGCCCTTATATTTTTGCCACGTGTCATCCTTGATTATGGCCTGGCGCCCGACCTCGTCGAATGCGATGCCTTGTGGGGGCAATTCTGCCGTCGTCGCGACGGGAATGGCTGCTTGCACTCGGTCTGTATACGAGATTGCAAGTTCAAGAACCTGCATTCCACCCATCGAACCACCAATGGCTGCAAGCAATTTAGGAATACCAAGATAATCGAGGAGATGAATCTGCGCGCTCACCATATCGTGTATCGTGATTATCGGAAAATCCATGGCGTAATATTCACCGGTTTCTGGGTTGATTGAGGATGGTCCAGTGCTACCGGAACACCCGCCGATGACATTGGCGCTGATCACGAAATACTTGTTTGTATCGATTGCTTTGCCTGGCCCGATTAATGATGTCCACCAACCGCCTTCGCCAGAGACATGCGAATCACCTGATAACGCGTGGAACACCAGAATCGCGTTATCCTTTTCGGGACCAAGCTCCCCAAATGTTTCGTAGGCCAAGGTGATAGGACCGAATCGTTGGCCAGTTTCAAGGACAAGCTCATCCGGAGGTTCCGCGAAAGTAAAAGTGGAGTAATAGCTATTTGTTCCCCTTGTTTCGAATGTTTCATCGTAGGCTTCTTTTTCCATCGCGATCATCTCCAAAGAAATATAAAGATTTTATCAACGTCAAGCGGCATTCATGCCATTGCCGATCATCACTTCAAGTCGATTCGATCGAAGGATCCTCGCAAACAATTTCGACACATGCAATTCGAAGTGCCTGATCGATATCTGCTTCGATGTCCTCGATGTCTTCCAGTCCGACCGATATCCGGATGTAATCTTCGGTCACGCCTGTTGCTTGCTGTTCCTCGGGGGTGAGCTGGCTGTGCGTTGTCGATGCCGGGTGGATTACGAGGGTTTTCGTGTCGCCGATGTTTGCAAGGTGGGAAAGCAATTTCACGGATTCTATGAATTTCTTGCCTGCTTCTAGCCCGCCCTTGATGCCAAAACCCAGGATCCCGCCAAAATCAGTCTTCAGATATTTCACCGCCAATTCGTGGCTCGGATGATCCTCCAGGCCGGGGTAGTTAACCCATGACACGAATGGATGATCTTTTAAGTACTTCGCGAGTTCCAGGGCATTTTCCGAGTGCTTTTTAATACGCAACGGTAACGTTTCGAGTCCTTGCAGGAAGAGAAATGCGTTGAAGGGACTAAGAGACGGGCCAATATCACGCAGCCACTGGACGCGGGTCTTGATAATGAAGGCGATGTTTCCAGCACCCGGCACGTTACCAAAGGCATCCCAGTACTTGATGCCGTTGTAAGCTGGATCTGGTTCCGTGAATTCCGGGAACTTGCCGTTGTTCCACTCGAACTTTCCAGAATCAACGATAACACCTCCAATCGATGTTCCATGGCCTCCGACATACTTTGTTGCGGATAACACGACGATATCTGCCCCGTAATCGAACGGCCGTACAAGCCCTATCGAGACCGTGTCATCGACGACGAATGGGATCCCTGCATCGTGCGCGATGGTTGCGATGGCTTCGAAATCAGGGACGTCCAACTTTGGATTGCCGATTGTCTCTGCATAAATGGCCCTGGTATTCTCGGTTATAGCGTTCTGGAATTCCTCTGGTTTTGTTGAATCAACGAAAATGACTATTCGGCCGAGTTTCGGGAACGTGTAATGGAAGAGCTCATACGTGCCACCATATAGATTGTTCGCTGAGACGATCTCGTCACCCACGCGCGTGATGCTCAAGAGAGCAAGGGTTATTGCAGCTTGCCCAGAGGCAACGGCAAGTGCACCAGTTCCTCCTTCGATCGCGGCAATCCTTCGTTCGAATGCATCGTTTGTTGGATTCATTATCCTCGAATATATATTTCCAAATTCGGTCAGCGCGAACAAATTTGCCGCGTGTTGCGTGCTTTTGAACACATATGATGTTGTCTGGTAGATCGGTACGGCTCTTGCCCCTGTTGCCGGGTCAGGTTCTTCTTGTCCCGCGTGAATAGCTGTAGTGTTCGGACCGCGTTTTGGTGGTTGTGTTGACATGATTTCACCTTCCTTATTACTCTCAGTAATCAACTGGATTGTTAGATTACTTGTAATAATATTAATCTTACGTAGGTTCATTGCCTATTTAACGATTCTGATAATGATAATAAGGGGGATTTTTATAGCGAGGATACTTTTCATAATTATTACTGTGGCGCATATTAGCGGAGAAGAGGCTTGAAACATGCAGAACGGTTCCAAGAAGCAATTTTCGCTACCTACCGGTGAAGATCTCCGCCAATTGCGCTTGGAACAAGGCTTGTCTCAGGCCCAGCTAGCAGAAAAAGCTGGAGTTAGCCAGCCCCTCATCGCCCGCATCGAGAAAGGAACTATCAACCCGCCGTTATTAACTGTCAAGCGCATCCTAGACGTGCTCTACGAAAGTTCGGAAGGAGCTGTCACGGCACAAGATATTGCCATCAAGCCCGTTATAGTTGTCCGATCCAGCGACCTCATCTCCGATGCGATCGAAGCCATGGGCCGCAAGGGTGTTTCACAAGCGCCTGTTTGCGACGATAACGGGACCGTCGTCGGGGGCCTGACCGAGAAGAAATTGACGGAGGTCTTGATCACCAGCGGGAGGGAATCGATGAATGCCCCCGTTGCCAGTATCATGGAAGCCAAGTTTCCCGCGGTCAGCAAGGACGCGACCATCCAAGATATCCAGGATAAGCTGCTGGAAGGTCCCGCGGTCGTCGTGATGGATGGTACCACGCTATATGGCATTGTCACGAAAACGGATCTCTTGCATTACTTCCGATCATCGAAAGCATGAAACTTTTTCAATAAAAAAGAAGTATTAACCTATTCTTCGGTTTTTTCATTGTTCGGGGGACTGATGACTTGTCTTGGTTCACCCTGGCCAACATCAAAGCCGTTCGGTGGTTCTGCCTCAAGGATTTCGCCGCGAAGATTCGTTTCCATCAAATTTTTGATTTTTTCTGGATCATCCTCGTGACCAAGCACGTACATCAACTTGGCGACGGCAACCTCGGGCAGCATGCTCTTACCATCGATGATTCCGAGCGCGAGTTCCTCCCGGCCGGTCTCGTACACGTTCATACCCGTGAATCCCCACAACGTTTGGACAACCATGACGACCGAAACACCTTGATCGATGATGCCCTTGATCGCCGGGAACGTCGCATGGGGCGCGTGGCCAAGACCAGTACCCGCTATCACGAGACCCTTATAGCCCGCGTTGCCGTAAAATTCGAAAATTCTAGGATCAGTCCCGGGATATGTATAGACGAGGCCTACCCGATCATCGAGCTTCGTGTCGGCCACGGTTTCCTTGTCCTCGCCGCGCTTCTTGTACTCCTTCTGCATGATCTCGATCGAGCTGCCCTCGACTTTCCCGAAGGGCGTCGTCCTGATGGTGCGGAACGTGTGTCGTACGGCGCTATGCATCTTACGAACGACTACGCCCTTGTGAAGGTACGCATACGAATGATTCTGCGAGCCCATCATGCAAATGACCACATCTGCGAAATTTCCCCTTGCTGCCGCGGTTGTCGCGTGGATCAAGTTCATGGCTGCATCGCTCGACGGCCGGTCGCTGGATCGCTGGCTGCCCACGAGGACTACTGGAATAGACAGCGTAGGCAGCATGAAGGATAATGCGGCTGCCGTGTAGGACATGGTATCCGTGCCGTGCCCGATAACGATCCCGTCCTTTCCATCCCTCGCAGCTTCCTCCACGGCGTTGGCCAGTTCTTGCCAATGCTTTGGCGTGACATCCTCGGAGAAAATGCTATATTTCACGACGGTTTCGATGTTTGCGATGTCCGAGAGCTCGGGCACGGCGGTGAACAGCTCGCCCGCGGAGAACGCCGGGATCACCCCACCCGTGGCATAATCGAGGCGCGAGGCGAGGGTGCCGCCGGTTCCCACGAGCAAGATGCTCGGTTTTGCTGGATCCGGCTCGAAAGTTTTTTCGGGAAGTTGATACGCGCCTTTTTGATGGTCGAGAACCTCGAACTCCGTGTCCGAGTCGATCTTGATACCGACGTTATATCCATTCTTCAATTTCAAGTCGATGAGGCCCTGGCTATCGAACTTGTTGCGCGGGAGCAAGATGCCTTCGAATGTCTTCTCACGCGCCTTGACGGTGACCTTGTCCCACGTCTTGACTCCTTTACTCGCGAGTATCTCGGCGGTCTCGCCCGAATAACCTTCCAATTCATTTTCTTCGTTGCTCATCATGTTCGCCTCATTTCTTGGCGCCCTTGGCCTTAGCTTTGGCTAATGCCTTTTTCAATTCCTCGGACACGATCTTGCCATCGATCTTTCCCCGTGCCTCTTTCATTACATCCCCCATGACGGCCTGGAAGGCGTGATCGCCCTTTTCCTCGATGGTTTTCTTGCTCGCCTTGATGATCTTGGCGATGATCGAGCGCAGCTGGTCAACGCTCATGGCCGAGATGTTAAGTTCCTTGGATGCCTCGGCCGCGGTGAGTGCTGGATTCTTGCAGATCGCTCGCAAGATGCCATCGATGGCTTCCTTGCTGATCTGGCTTTCGGCCAAGGATTTAAATAAATCAAGATAGTGTTGATCAGTGATGCCTCCCGTGTCGAGTCCATCGCGTTCAATGGCCGTTAATGTATCTAGGAACGTCGTGAGCAAGATATTGGGGTTTATATCACAAGAATCCATGATTTGGTTGAAAATGGCAAGGTACCCATCGAGCACGAGTTGTTCGAGCCGTTTTGCATCGAGCCCGTGCTTCTCGCTCATGTCGTTGATCGTATCCCACGGCATTGGCGGTGTTTCAATCTCGTTCACGTGCCTCTGATCGAGCAGTATCGAGCGCGAGTCGGTGTCAGGGTAGAGTCGTGAACCGCCGTGAAGCCCGCGCAAGAAATCCGTGTTCCCGTTCTCGAGAGCACGTCGTGTTTCCCTAGGAACCCCGTCGAGCGCGATCTCGATGCGATCCTTGATGACGGGAAACGCGCGCTTTAGCTTTGCTTCGGGACCGAGGATAAGTATGAAGGCATCATTATCGGAAATACCCAATTTTTCCTTGATAGCTGATTTCTCGTCTGCAGAGAACCCGTACTTGTCAAGATTTTCGTCCGAGTGGATGATCCCGCTCAAGCCGACGAGAATCTTCACGCGATCGCTGATCTCGGTTCCAAATCGCCGATCAGGCTGGACCTCCTTGCCGAGCAAGCCATTCATGCGGGGCACCTTGATACCAAGAACCTTATCGCCTTTCTTGATACCCGATGCAATGAATTTCACGCCGGTGCCTGCAAGATCGTCGGACACGTCCACGCCCTCTACATCGATCGTGTCGAGGAGCTCCTTCGTGATTTCTTGTTCCTGCATAGCGTTCTTGAGCTCAACGAGCTTTGATTGACGTAATGCTTCTCGGGCGATGAGCAATGGAATCCAATCGAGTTTCTGGACACCCTTGATCTCGACTCGGTCGCCTTCCTTGATACTCACGTTCAAGTCCTGGCGGGTAACTCCTAGTCCTCGCCGTACTTTGCCAGTTGACCGCAACAAGAGCCCAAGACGTGCTGCTGCTTCCTTTGCCTCATCTGGATCCTTGATATCGGGCGCGGTAGCGATCTCGACGAGTGGTATCCCGAGCCGGTCAAGCCGAAACGTGATCGTTCCTGGACCCTCGGTAATTCGCCTCGCAGAATCTTCCTCGAGGCATAATATTTCGATTCCGATTTGCTTGCCGTTTGCCAAGTTATAATAGCCATCCTTTGCAGCGATCATGGTCCGCTGAAAGCCGGCTGGCACGGAACCGTCGACGTAATTCTTCCTGCACACCTTGAACTCGTCGACGATGGTCATATTGAGAAGCTTTGCGAGCTGGATCGCGATGTCGATGGATTCCGGGTCGCATTCGAAGGGCGGGGTATCGTCGAGCTCGTATGTGCAGTTGATGTTGTTATAAACCTCGTAAATGACCGTCGTCTTCTTTTCGAACTCGAGCAGCATTGCCTCATCGAACACGCCCATCTCGCCAAGAACCGGACGAAAATTTCTTTTGATGATTAAATCCGGATCCCGCGTCGTCATTTCCGCGGGGCACCGGCAAAAAAGTTTACGACTTGTCTTTAATTGCTGGTGAATTTCTATGCCAGCCATCAATCCAAGCGCGGAATAATCAAGTTTCTCATCGTCTTCGCTCACGGATCACACCATCTTCATCGGTTAACGTGTAATCGTCAACTTAGATCCCGCTGAATACTTTAATCTAAGTCTAGGTCTTAGATTAAATAATGCGATGATCGTAGATGATATTTCATGTTCATGCCCGTGGATGAAACCAACCCGGAAATCCCGTCCAAAAAAATAATCTTTACCGGTCTTGACAATTCTGGCAAGTCCAGCATCATTCTTGCGTTGCAACGGTCGCTAGCGAACCTGGCAACGTTAACCCCCACCAAGATGGTTGAGCGATCGACGTTTAATTATATGGGATATACGATCTCGTCCCATGATTTAGGCGGCCAGAAAAAATATCTCATCACTTACCTTAAACAGCCGGGAAAGTACTTCTCAGAGACTTCCGTCATGATTTACGTGATAGATTATCAAGATGCTATACGTTACGATGAAAGCCTTTCCTATTTCAAGGACGTGCTTGACCAATTCCAAACCCTGGAAATGATGCCCCTGATCTTCGTCTTCTTCCATAAAACCGAAAAAATTGTGATTGAAGGAGATCAGGAAGATGAAATCGAACTTGAAGGTTCCGGGATGCACAAGATCAAGCTTCTGGAGAACAAGATCGAGGAAATCAACGCGGGCAGGTTCACCATTGAATACAAGTTAACGACCATTTTCGACCCCTGGTCAATCACGTCTGCATTTTCCGACATCATGCTTAGGCTCTTCCCGCGAAGCATCTTGCTCGACAAGGCCTTGGAAGAATTCGCGTCGTCCAATCGACTCGATGCACTCTTGTTACTCGATTCCAACGCGCTCAATCTCGGCACGTTTTATTCCACCAAGGACGCGGAAAAAATCATCCGGTCATCAACCCCGTATTTTCTCACGTTGCTTGACTCGTGGAAACCCATTGATCCCAGCAACGAACCCAAGCTCATGAAGGTAACGCTGAACGAGTACGCGTTCTTTTTCCGGGAGATCCAACAAAAGTTGCAGGAGGATCAAGAGAAATACATGTCGTTTTATTTTCTTGCCATGAGCCATGCCGAGTTCAACATCGAATACCTCGATGAATTTTCAAAAATGGTGCTTGGAATACTCAGGCAGTGAGCATTCTTGAATGCATTCAATTTTTTTAATTCTTTCATATTGAATCACACGGTTGACTTCGCGTCCGAGAGCGAGGTAAGTGCGCGCATGGATTACACGTCACAATTTCTAGACATGTATCCTGTCACCGATACAGGTTTCGAATTTGTCGTTTTCCCTGAAAACTTCGTTCTTCACGATATCGACGTGCAGGTGGAACAATATAATCATGTAAAAACCACGATCGAAAGCAGCCATCACGTGAATGTCCACGCATCCCTCCACTTTCCCACGAAAAATAACCTGGAATTATACCTTGGTGCGAGTGATGGTGAAACCCGTGAACGTGTCTTGCAATTGTTTGATCAGTGCCTGGATCTCGCCACGCGAGCTGCTATCAAGACGATCGTGGTCCACACGGGAGGGAACATCGACGCGGCGACGTGGGAAACGATCAAGGACGACTATCCTGAAAAATTAAACCAATTGCACGTTATCGCGGAGCGCTTGGCAGAAATACTGGATGCATGCAAGAAACATGGGTATCGTGGCAAGATTGCTTGGGAGAACGTGCCGTGGCCATTCGATATTCCCAACGTGTTCTCTTTCACGAACATCGTTAAATCCGATTTTTCCATCGTGCTCGATGAATTGCATCGAATGAAGATCAAGAACCTGGGCCAGCTGGGCATCTGCATGGACTTGTGCCACGCTTGGATCGTGTCAAAAGTAGTGAGTTTTTATCACGACCAAGGTTCCGATCTGCTCCCGCCGAGCATATTCCCCGAGGAACGCGCGGATTTTTATGAGCTCGATGACGTGAAGTCATTGATAGAAGCATTTCCAGGGAAGATCGCGCACGTGCACCTTGCAGATTCAAAGGGCGACCTCGTCATGGATGATGGAACCGTCGTGGGACAGCCAACCGAAGGAGACGAGCTCGGGACGGGGGAATTCAGCATGTCGCCGGCGTTCCAGCGGTCTTTAGAAGCTATCGCTGCCGGGAATTCATCGAATGCCAAGATCTTGTGCACGCTGGAAATCAAGGACAAGGATTTCGGCAATCCCGAGCAAGCATTTCGCAGCTTGCTCTTTCTGGGAGAAAGATTCTTTAAATAAGAAGGGCATCTAAGAGGGTTCGGTTATAAACGCGCAAGTGCGAATCTGGAAGGATTCACTTCTTCCAGAGTGAATCGTGCAATCCTTGTATTCAATTTGCACCCGTTCATTTGGATACTGGCATAACACCAAGGATTAATAAAATCCCTGGAAGCACATCCCGCCCGATATAGAACCATGCCCACGAGCTAGTCACTGCACCCTCGCTACCCAGATTCGATATGAAATGGGAGCCCAGGTTCAAAGGTAACGAGAGCCCCACTAACACAAATTCGATCGTGGCGACAACGCCAATTATGGCAAGGATTAAACCGGCGATCCGAGTTCTCTTGGTATCGACAGATTGCACGCGTTGGACGATCATTAAAATGAGCGCAACCGGTACCAGGAAGATGATCGGAAGCAACGGCCATGCAGCTTCAGTGATCAAGAGGAATAGGCTCGCCAACGCCGCGAGCTTCGCTTCTAGACGTTTATAAACCGTTATAGCGATGATATTACCTATCACGATAACGATATTCGAGATAATAATCAGAGGAAGGTCTAGAGGAACGCTGAATAATATGCCTGACACGACGTATACCACGAATGAAATGCCACCGGCGATGAGCAAGATTCCACCGGTTTTTGCGAGCGATGCCATGAAATCATCTTGTCTTGATAACGAGTCTAAATTTTCTGACTCGGATGATGAGTACTTAAAATACTATATGAAGGTAGCTTCGTGTCAGAGCATTAAACGATAGATTGATGTCGTTATGAACGCGCAAGAGCGAATTTGGAAGGCATTAAACCACGAGGAAGCCGATCGCGTGCCAACATTTACCCAGACGATCGAAGACACCTTCATTGAACGGTACGACGAGTCGGTCGGGATCGATGATGGAGGCTTGTTTCCCGATCTTCCCCTCGATCTTATCCTAGCAAAGAACCTTGGTTTTGATTCGAAATGGATTCACCTGCATGGATCTCGGGCACCATCCCGCGAGCATCCCGAAATTCCAGCCCTCCCTGCGGATCAAGTTGTTGATGATTCAGGTAAAATCTCCGTGATTAGTGTTGATGGTAAGAAGAAATGGTATTATGACGGGGCGTTGCAAACCCCCGAAATCGCGAGAGAATGGATATCATACATCAAGGATTTCATCATTCCCGATGAATCCTATTATAAAACCATCAAGAACTTATGGGATTACGGTTGTGAGCACGATATCGTGCCGATTCCGACCGCCGGCGGCCCGACGATGGACACATGGGCATCGATTGGCATGAAACGGTTTGCCTACATGACCCGGAAATTTCCAGAAATCGTCCATGATCTCATCAACGCGTGGTGTGACATCGTGATCGAGGAACACAAATGTATTTTCGAGCAAGGTATCCCATACGTGTTCATCTGTGACGATCACGCGCAAAAAGAACGGTTAATGATGAATCCGGCAACATGGGAACGATTCGTGGAGCCCGTATATAAGCGCCTGGCTGACAACGCGCACGCGCATGGCGCTAAGTTTCTCGTGCACACCGATGGCAACTTGAACGAGAGCTTTCCAGGCATGGTTCGGGCAGGTGTTGATGGTGCAGAGCCACTGGAATACGAGTCTGGGATGCGCTTGAAACCCCTCAAGGAACAGTTCGGAGAATCGATAACGCTTATCGGCAACGTACCAGCATCGGAAGCACTCTGTGTTGGCTCGGTCGATCTCACGATCGAGATCACCAAGCAATGCATCAAGTACGCGGCGCCTGGTGGTGGTTACATTCTTTCACCCGGTGCAAATGTGCTTGCCAACACGCGTGTCGAAAACATCACCGCGATGATCGAAACGGTAAAAAAATACGGGACCTACCCGATTCAGTTTTAAATTTCTTTTTCACGTGGAGTAGCAATTGCGATACTTGCGATATGCCTCGCGCATGGCTATAATGTTATCGAGCGGTGTTGCTTCGGTTATGTCTGTGCAACACGCGAACACGAAGCCGCCACCAGGCGCGCCGCTCTCGATGATGTCTTTCGTTACCCACGCGACTTCCTCAGGCGTGGCGAGCGGCATGACCGTGCTCATATCCATGTTGCCGACAAGGACAAACTTGTCGCCGTATTTTTCCTTCAGATACCGTATCACGCGGCCTGGTTTCCTGAGATTTGCGCCGGACTGCGCTTCTTCGCCGTCGGGCAAGTCCCATGCTTGAGGTTCGAGGGATTCCTGCCCATCGAAGCCGCAATAATCGATCCAGATGGGCCAATATGGTTCCGTGAAGCCGTCAGAATGAAAAAAGAGCTTGCCGCCGCCTTCATGAACGATGTCGGCAACGTTCTTGTAAATTGGGGCGAAAAAGCGCTTGTATTGGGCGGGCGAACAAAAAACATTGTGTTTATATGCAATATCATCAGCAATCACGTTGAACGGGATGCCAGCTTTTGCCGACGCTTGCGCAGCAACCGTCGCGACGTTTTCATTGAACTTTGCCGCGTGCTCGATGACCTCGGGATATTTTCTCGCGAAATAGGAAAACGCCTTGATGCCAAATGACTCCCGGACACCTTCTGCAAAGCCGTGGAGGCCGAAAATGGGGAGAAAATGGAACTCGTCGATGGTTTTCTGCAAATTTTTTGCGACAGCATCATAGACGGCTTCATCTTCAATCAATCTTGCTTCTCGCGAGCTAAAGCGTTCCGTCCACAGGTCCATGGTCGCTTTAGGGTCGTAATCTTTCTGATCGATAACCCCGCCAGGACCGGCATAGAGATCACCATCCACGTAAAAATTGATATCGCGGTTATCACCCATTACTTCGGAAATGTGACCATCCCAGTATTCAACGCGATATCTCGTGGCACCTTGTGGTAAATTATCCACGTACGTCCACTTGCCATGCTTTTCTATCATGTATCGGGGGTGTTTGACATCGGGATGATCGACGATGTGTGGCACCCACGCGCCCCACGAAGCTTCGAACCCGCACCATTTTTGCAGCGTGTAATCCCCGAAGGGCGTGACCGAGAGATCCTCGTCTGAAAAATCGTCGCCATACAAGGCATCGATCTCATTCTTCTTCTTGTTCATGATCACCTGAACGAAGCTCGACACGTAATCGGGCTCCTCGTGATTGAAGGTTGCTTGCCAGCGTTCCAGTACGTTCATTGCATTCACCCTTTTGATTAAGTCTTAAATTTCCAGGGGATAGTTGCCCCATTTTTTCACGGCTTCGACCATGGCCAAGCCATTCTCAAACTTGCACGAATCGGTGAAATCCGTGCAAGGACTCAAGATATACCCGCCTTCTTGCCCGGCGTCGCTGATACACTTTTTCACGGCGTTCTCGATGTCCTCGGTTGTGCCGAACGGGAGGAGGCGCGAGCAATCAATGTTCCCGATGAGGCACAGTTTATCACCATAGGTTTCCTTGAGATGCTTCAGGTCCATGCCCGCGCCGGGCTCGAGGCTTTCGACCCCGTTGAATCCTGCTTCTATCAACCCCGGGAACAACGGTTCGGTAAATCCGTCGCTGTGGAAAAATACCATTTTTTCAGGATTCACCTCGTGAACCTCGGCGACGATCTGCTTGTAGATCGGGATAATAATCTCGTTGTGCATTTTAGGTGAAATGTACGTTGAGCCCTTGTAGGCCTGGTCATCGGCAAGGTTGTAGACATCGTAGTCGAGCTGGGCAGCGACCTTCGAGCTTTCGATCGCATGCTTGCCATATGCCTCGTAGATTTTCTTAAGCTTGTCGGGCTTCTTGAGCAGTAATCGTGAAAAGAGTTGCGGTGTCATGCCCTCGAATACGCCTTCGAAGACGCCCCCGAGACCACATGTAGGAACGAAACGGCCATCCCCGACCGTTTTCTTGATGAAATCATTGAGCTGGTCGATGTAAGTACTATCAACTTGCTTATATTCCACATCAAGCCAATACTTCTCATACCATTCATCCACCTGCTCCTCCGTGGATAGATAGGGGCCAACATACCAGCTATATGGATGGCCATTCATCGTGGTGTTCTTGTGAAGGCGACCGTTCATGTCGATGGTCATGTCTTTTTCATTTAAAGTCGGTAATGGGTGTTCGGTCAAGCGATTAATTGTCGGACTTGCGCCGGCTGATTGTCCGCCCCAGGACATGTCTATGCCCATGCGCTTGTAGAGCGTGAAATCCTTTCCCAAGTACACGACATCCAAATCCTCCTCGTCGGCCCATGCCGCTTCCATTTGCGCGTAAAACACTGGCATGATGGATTGCACGAAAATGGGAACACAGTCTGGTTCCTCATGATGAAATGCTGCTAGTACTCTTTCTCGAGAATTCATGAATCTTCCTTGGATGCTACGGCATAAATAAATTTGAAGAGAGCACTTCATGGTTACGCGTGATTATGAACCAAAGTCAAGAAGGTAAGCCAATACCCATCTGGGGCAACCAGATGCCGGTTAAACCAGCCGCGTCCATCCGCCGCGAGTTCTTGTTTTTCCGCGCGCCGTATTTCTGGAAAAAAGGACATGAGATTCCAAACATTGTTCCGTTCATCGTAAAAAATGAAAATGTAACTCCGGTGATGATAATCGCGCCTGGTGGCGCGTACATGGGCCGAGCGCCGCACGAGGGAGTGCCGATTGCCCAATGGGTGAACACGCTAGGTATCTCCGCCTTCGTCTTGAACTACCGCCATCTTCCTTTTCGGCATCCTATCCCGTTCCTGGATGCTCAGCGGGCGATTAGATTCATCCGGGCGCACGCGGCTGACTGGAACGTTGATGGGAATCGCATCGGCATGCTTGGCTTTTCTGCAGGGGGACACTTGACGGCCACAGCAGGAACCCTCGCCCCGCGCAACTGGTTCCCCGAGGATTATCATCCCGATGCAATCGATGCAGAATCCGACGCTCTCCAGGTCATGGTGCTATGCTATCCCGTCATTCACATCCAATTGCTCCCCAAGTTCCTCGGAAAAAATCCCGATCCTGCCCTGGTGCAAAACCTTAACATGGACACGCAAGTCACACACAACACGCCACCCACGTTTATGTGGACGACCCGCGATGATAATGGTGTACCGGCCTGGCATACAGAACAATTTGCTGCTGCCCTGGAAGCCGCGGGGGTGGACCATGAAACGAGAATTTTCGAACATGGTCGCCACGGCCTCGGTTTAGCCACGGATGACCCGGATGTCGGCCGGTGGACGCAGTATTGTGCCAGTTGGCTTCACGATCATGGATTTTGACCCGTTTTATCGGCACGATCTCGCGATTCCGATACTCGAGATTACCACCTGTTAGATAAACACATCACGATTGGTTCCATGCTGAGACCGTTCACGCTAGTGTTTCCGGTTATCCGAGGTTTCCTTGACAATTGAACCTCGTTTTTCATTATTCCGGTTCGATGGATCTCTTCTTAGGCAAGACTAATCCAGCATGCCTTTAAGCCCGTCTTGTCTCAAGTGATCTTGCGTCATTTTTAATCACGCTTCAAAGTACCGGATGAAGTAATTCGTCCGATGAAAGGAATTGACACCATGCAAGAGGACACTCTACCAGACTCACATTCCCATTTTATTCAAGATGAGGAACCAATAAAGGAAATCCCTCCAAAGAATCACGCGGACTTGTTTCGTGGCATCAGGCACGTTCTCTGGACCATGATGTTATTGAATTTCATTCCGACCATTGTTAACTTGACAGCCGGTTATTTAATCAATAGCTTGTCATTGATCGCGGACGGCTTTGACACCTTTTTCAATGCGGCATCAAATGCAGTTGGTTTAGTCGGAATCTGGGTAGCGGCTAAGCCCGTGGACGCGAAGTATCCGTATGGTCGCCGAAAAGCTGAAACGATAACGGCTTTGGTCATTTGCTACCTGCTGTTCCTCACGACATTCCAATTTATTCAGGAAGCACTTGCCCGATTGACGAATCTAACCGGAATTGCCGTCAGCGTTAATCCGTGGACGTTTGCTGCCATTGGGTTTAGCTTCATCTTTCAATTTTTCATCTCGCGGTATGAACTGATGTCGGGGAGGAAGCTACACAGCGATATCTTGATCGCTGATGGCTTGCACGCGCGAACGGATGTCCTGGTTTCGATTGCGGTCGCTGCTGGCCTTGTTTTTGTATTTCTAGGATTGCCAATCGCTGACCCGATCCTCGCGATCGTGGTCGCTATCGTCATAGCAAGGATCGGGTTTGACATAATCAAGGCATCCGTTCCCACTCTGATGGACAAGGAAATGCTGCCCGTTGATAAGGTCGAGCAGATCGTCATGTCAGTTCCTGGCGTTCGTTCGGTTCATCAAGTACGCAGTCGAGGGCACGAGCAAGCCGTGTATGCTGATTTACACCTTCGTGTTGATCCCGGAATGAGCACGGAACGAGCACACGCGATCGCGCACGAGGTCGGCCGCCGTATTCGCCAGTTTGAAACGGGTTTGCAGGATGTCACCATCCATGTCGAGCCTGCAGATAAACCTGCTACCGAGTTAACTAGCCAGGAAACGATAGCAACGCCATATCGACGTATCGCGTTTGGCTTAGGAGCTAGCATCCATGATCTCTGGGTGCACGAAGTGAACCCGGGTGAGTTTTTCCTTGAATCACACGTCGAAATTGATGGATCGATGCCACTCCAGCAAGCACATGAATTGATAACGAATATCGAGAACCGGGCTCGTGAAGAGATACCAGGGATCAAGGGAATCACGAGCCATCTTGAACCATTTGGCATGCTCACCAGTACAGATATCGCGAGTCAAGACGAAGGAAACTTAATCGAGGAAATAAAAAACGCAGTCACAGCAATACGTCCTGATACCGAATGCCATGATATCAAGATACGCAAGAATGCCGAACGATTGACGATTTCATTGCATGTCATGTTACCCGGTGATCTTCCCCTTTCCGAAGCGCATAAATTGACACAGCTCATGGAAACTGGGTTAAGATCAAAATTGCCGGGCTTGGACCGGTTGATCATACATCCCGAGCCCATCGGAATGAACCACGATTCGCAAGAATTATAGCAATGTTGAACTGCACGAACGAAAGATGGACAATTTTACTTCATTTTTCTACGCGTGAACATTCTATCACAAGTATTTGTCATAGGCGAAATGCATGAGCTCTGGAAAAGCCAAAATCGCTAACTTGGCCATGGCGTACACCCTCACCTTGCTAGCTATCAAGCTCATGCTAGCCATTTTCACGAGGAGTCTAACGATCCTAGCAGATTGTCTAGATTCGGTTTCAGACATCATCATGTTATTAATTCTCAAGCGGATCGTGGTAAAGAGTTCTGAACCAGTTGATAGCGAGCACACGTATGGAAAAGGAAAGTATGAAGCATTGGGAGGTATCATCCAGTTCGTGATCATCACGATCTTGTATGCCATGGTCATTTACGATGCAATGCAAGCGATTTTCAACAATCAGGTCCCACAAGTTGAGGATGGCTTACTGGCGACTTACATGTTCGTGGGCTTCACCTCATCGAATTTACTCTCAGGAACCGCCTTGCAAATCAAGGGGAAAAAGATCGATAGTATTTCCGTGCAGATGCAAGGTTTCAATTATTTCACCGATGGTCTCCGCAATATTTTTGTTGTTATTGCATTGATTTTAACCGTCGCCGGTTTCAAGCTCGCGGACCCGATCTTCGCCATTGGCATTTCCATATTCGTCATCTTGGTTGCATTACGATCGATTCGCGCCAGCGTCGATAATCTCCTCGAACGGAACCCGCTGAGCCCAGAGGAAATGTTGCTCCTCTATGAAGAAGTGCCTAATGTCATCCCTGACATCATGGGCGTCACGAGCATTCGCGTGGGAAAAAATGGTGAGAACATCTTTATCACGATGGACCTTTTGATGGATGGCAATAAAACATTACAATATTGCCACGAAAAAACGGAAGAAATAGAGGCATTCATCAGAACATTATTTCCTGACAAGAATTTTGAATTCAGCCTCCATCCACACCCGTGATCACCATGCTCATCAAGATTACCGAAGAAAGCCAGATCCCCGTGTTCGGCTTGGATTTTATCGGTATTCTAGACCGGGGAACGAACCTCATCGAGGTCAGGCCAACCACGCTCTGTAACCTTCGTTGCGGTTATTGCTACGCGAATTCGGGGAATTATGACAATGAATTCGAGATCGATGAAGGATTTCTCGTTAATGCTTTCAAGGAGGTTGCTTGCTTCAAGGAACTCGGCGACATCGAGGCACACGTTGATCCATATGGCGAAGGGTTGCTGTACAAGGACATTTTCCAATTCATCAATGATATGAAAGGTGTTGAAGGCGTGTGCCGGACTAGCATGCAAAGCAATGGCACATTGTTAAACGACGAGACCATCGGAAAGCTGCGAGACGCAGGATTAAACCAGATCAACGTAACCGTGAACGCGATGGATCCCACGCTCGCACGGAAGCTGGCTTGCCGTGATTCCTACGATCTCGAGGCATTGCTCGCCACGATTCCTTGCTTGCTGGACCAGCACATCGACATCGTGCTCGCCCCCGTGTGGTTTTTCGGCGTGAACGACGCTGAAATCGAGAAAATCATCGTGTTTTACAAGGATTTGAAGGAACGATATCCCGGTATCAAGGAAATCCGCATTGGGATACAGAACTACCTCGTGTACAAAACCGGGCGGAAGCTGGGCAAGGTACGCCAGCGGGAATTTAATTTCTTTTACAAGCAATTGCGAGCGCTTGAGAAAAAGTATGACACCAAGCTGCTTCTTAGTCCGAAGGATTTTGACATCCACCCGGCTCCGGTTTACAAGCCAACCGTGCTTGACGGCATGAACAAGAACGGCATGATTGACATTACCATCGTTTCACATGGTCGCCAAGAGCGGGAGTTTATCGGGAATATCCATGGCTGGGGTGTCAAGGTCTTGAACTTCACGCGAACCATGATTGATCCAACGGAAAAACCTGCCATTCGACTTCCCTTCAAGAATTTGGAAATTAAAGGAACCCTGATCACGGCTTATATCAAAGAATGATGTCGCTTTTACGATTATCTTTAAAACTTACTTTACGTTGAATCTCTAACTACCACCCGCCTGGTATTCGATGCCAGGTGGCACAGGTAGGAGCATCGGATTCGCTCGATGAGGGAATCCGGTTAACGTGCGTCCCGACACGTTGTTCATGGATTTCATGATCGCGTGTTCATACAGTAACGTGTTTATGCTTACATGCTTGCGCGTTCTGCATCATCGGAGACAAGCGTTAGATAAACATACGTAGTAAAGTGATAAAATTTGAGTAGTGATGAAGTTCCTGTAGAAGCCCTCGTAGTAGGTGGAAGTGCTTCAGGTGGCCCTCCTCTGGGTCCTGCTCTTGGACCACTGGCCGTCCCCGTGAACGCAGTCGTTGCAATGATCAACGAGGCGACCCAAGAGTTCGCTGGTTTAAAGGTACCAGTAACCGTCTGGGTCAACAAGTCGACGAAGCCGGCAACGTTCAGGGTCGAGGTAAAAACCCCGATGACGAGCGCTTTGATCATCAAGGAACTCGGGATCGAAAAAGGATCGGGCACGCCGAACTCCGAGAAAGCGGGCGACATTTCGATGGAGCAGCTCGTGAAGGTCACGAAGCTCAAACGGAAGGAAATGACCGCGAAAACCCTCCGCGCGGCTACGAAAACCGTTCTCGGCGTGTGCGTGTCGATGGGTGTTACGGTTGATGGCGGCAAGGATCCTCGCGTCGTCCAGAAAATGCTGGATGATGGTGAATACACGGAATACGTGAACGAATGAGGTTGACGACAATGGCATTTCAAATTACTAACATCGAGAAAACCTTGGAAGATGTGATGACGAGCAGCGAGATCAAGAAAACACGCAAGTTCGTCGAGGCTATCGATGTCATCATTAATCTCAAGAACGTGAACCTCAAGGATCCGAACAAGCGCTTCAACAACGAGATCGAATTACCCAACCCGGTCAATGCTAACCCGTCCATCTGCTTCCTTGTCGATGGCGATCAACTGGTCAGGGCAGAAAGATTACAAGTTGATGCCGTGAACAAGGATCAATTAGACGAGATTGGCAAGGCTGACAAGGCCACGAAGCGAAAGTTCGTGAACAAGTACGAGTACTTTATCGCGAACACCGAGATGATGAAACTCGTCGCAAAGAACTTAGGCAAGGTTTTTGGCCCGAAAGGAAAGATGCCACGCCCGCAGCCGCAAGGCTACGGCGTCATCGGTCCAGCCGAGGACATTGCACCGTCGATGGATCGGTACAAGCGGGTCATCCGTGTCAAGCTCCAAAAGTACCCGATCGTCCAATTCAAGATCGGGGACAAGACGATGGACATCAAGCAATTATCGCAAAATTTCAATGCCGCGCTGGATTGGATCGAGCAAAAGCTTGAAAAGGGCAGTCAAAACATCAAGTCAATCTATATCAAGACTACCATGGGGAAACCGGTGAAGGTCGAATGAGCAAGGCAAGAACTGTTTCCGAGGTCAAACTCAAGGCGGTCGAAGATATCGTGGCCCTTTGCAATCAATACAGCGTCATTGGCCTCGTGAAGTTGTCAAAAATCGGGTCGCCCAAAATCGCGGATCTGCGCGCCAAATTGCGTGGTACCGCATTGATCCGCATGGCAAAGAAGACTGTTATCAAGCGTGCTTTCGAGAAAATTTCTGGCAAACCAGAACTGGTAAAATTAATGGACCGGTTCACCGACAAGATAGGGCCATCCGCGCTCATCTTCACGAATTTGCCAGCCCTAAAACTGCGCAGGTTCCTGGATGAAAGTAAGGCAATGACCCGAGCCAAGGTCGGCGAGGTCGTCGACAAGGACATCATAGTCATAGCGGGAAACACGAAAATTCCCCCAGGTCCGGTCATCAGCGAGCTCCAAGGCGTTGGCTTGCCAACGAAATTGCAAGATGGCACAATCTGGGTTCAGAAAGACACGGTCGTGGTGAAAGCCGGCGTGGCCATTGATTCCAAGGTCGCCGCGGTCCTGGCCCGTCTTAACATCGAACCGATCGAAGTCTTGCTTGATCTCTATGCCGCATACGATAATGGCGAGGTTGTCGACAAGGAGATGCTCAAGATCGATGTGAACAAGTACAAATCCCAGATCCTCGCAGCGCAATCCAACGCGTTGAAATTGAGCACCGAAATCGGTTTCGTGACCCCTGAAAATGCCAAGATCATCATCCAGAGGGCATATGCGAAGGCAAGAGCACTGGCAATGAAAGCACCAGCGCTTCTGATTCCCGAATTGATCCCTGAGTACATGAAAAAAGCACAGGCCGAGGCCCTTTCTATTCAAGCCAAGGCTAAGAACACGAAAGAATAATGGCTTACTGGTCGAACACGTGTAAACATTCACGACTAATCACAATAAAAAATAGCATGGAGTGACACATCATGGAAAACATCTACAGCGCTCTCATCCTTAATTCCCTGGGCTTGGACATTTCCGAGGACGCGATCCAAGCAATCGTCACGGCTGCTGGCGGTTCTCCCGATGCAAACCAGATCAAGATCCTGGTCAAGGCCGTCGGTGAAATGAACCTCAAGGAGGTTCTCGCCAGTGCAACGATGGTTGCTGCTGCCCCCGCTGCTGCTCCCGCCGCTGCACCTGCGGAAGAAAAGAGAGGCAAGGGTAAAAAAGGCGGAGATGAAGCAAAGGAAGAGAAGAAGGAAGAAAAAGCCGAGGAACCCGTTGGTCTCGATGCGCTTTTCGGTTAAACGTCCTGTTCTCGAGTCGAATTGTTTTTTTTAACCTGTTTTTTTACTTTCTATTAATTGCTAGGAATCGCCATTGGATGTTATACAGTTCGTTTCTTGGCGAAGAATTCGATAGCAGCCTCGAACGCCTCGCCATTTGGTAAATCTGGGAACTGCTCGTTGAACATGGCCTTTGCATCATCCGCAAATTTTTCCGCAAGATCTTCCGCGAATGCGATGGATCCGCGTTCTTTCATCAGATCGATGATGTATTCGATATCCTCGACAGTCTTGCGTTCCCTGGGCTTGTTCATGATATCAAGCACCCGTTCATGCTCTTCTCCTTCCGAATTTTTTATCAAGTGGATGAGCATGATAGTTCTCTTTCCCTCGAAAATATCGCCGCCAATTTCCTTCCCGTAAACCGATCCCTGGCCTATGATGTTCAAGATATCGTCGCGGATTTGGAAACCTTTACCGAGCGGGATGGCAAACTGGCTTATCATTTCGAGCTTGTTGGCCTCGGCACCAGCGATGATAGCCCCGAGCCGTATCGGGCCCGCTATCGTGTACTCGCATGTTTTCCCGTACACGATTTGCTCGTAATGCTCGTAATCGAGCTGCTCGAGCGGAATCTTGCTGAGCAGGGTCAAGGAGTTTTCAAGATGTTGGCCTTTCGTCGTGATTTCCAGGAATCGCTCGAATTCATCCATCACGCGAAAGGTCAATTCATCCCCGAGGATTTCTCGATTGGCAAGAAGTACCTTCCACATGAGGACGTGCAAGGCATCGCCGACATTGACCGCGATCTCGTTACCGTACAGTTTATGCAGGGCCGGCTTCCCCCGCCGTTCCTCGGAATTGTCCTCGAAATCATCGTGGATGAGAATCCAATCTTCCGAGATCTGCATGGCAGCTGCCGTTCGCACGGCTTTCGAGGGATCGCCACCAAATGCCTCGCATCCCAGCAGCACAAGCGTGCCTCGGCCATATTTTCCCTGGCGTGCGGGATATTCACGAGCAATTTCCACGAAATCAAGAGGTCCTTCGGTCGGGAGAAAATTCTGGACTTCGTCCCAGATGATGGGCTTTTTTTCGGCTAAGATATCGGCAAAATTGACCATATTTATCATTTTTTACGAAAAAAATCAAGAAAATAGAATGAATATATTGGATGAATAATTTTCATCGAATTCCATAGAAATAACAAGTCTGCCCCGTATCTTCAACGGTTTCCTCTTCAACCATGGGGTAATTTGATTGATTTAAATCAACTCTCGAATATTTTCCTTCTTTTGTAAGTTTCAAAAAATTCAATAAGACTTCAAGTTTCTCGGGTTCACAATCACCATCATTCTTATCGTTCATCTGCTTCACCAATAATTTTTACACGATTATCCTATTTTTCATTTTCGATTCTAAATCATTTTTTAAACCGCTTAGATCTATTTCAAAGCCACATGAACATCTTAGGATATTATTTTTTGGGAAAGGAGTACGTCCTTTCTTTTTTAAATCAATATCAATCTGTGGATTTGGTAGAAATTTAGCGTAAATGTTATGTTTTTTTCCACAATGAGGGCAATCAATATCAATTTCAACAACATCAGGTTTGAGATTTGGATTTTGGATTGGATTTTGTTGTGAGAATGCAGTTTTGAAGAGCTTTTCATCAGCAGTTGCGAAAACCTTGTAATTGTTCGATACTCCAAAAATGAATCTAATAACTGTTTGAATTCGATATACAATTTCAGATAACTTCGGATCATCATCAATCTTTGTAATTTTAAGATAATTTGCGAGATCGTCTATTTTTATCGATCTTCCGTGTGATCGCCATTTTTCCCTATCTGTAAGGAGCTCGGATAATTCAATCGCTCTTTCCCTTTTCATCTCTTCGGATACGGGTATTTCTCTTGTTTCTGTTATTGTCCAATTTTTAAATTTATATTTTGGTAACCAATCAACAACCAAATCTTTTGCATATTGTAAAGCATTAAAAACACGCTTTAATTCGCCAGGAGAAATTTGAGCAATGGTCATGGCATCGAATGGATTTAATTTTCCTTTTTTTTCAGCATCTTTTCTTTTTTCTTCAACCCATTCAATATAATCAATAGCAGAAATCGGTATTCGGCCTATCTTCAATTGCGCATCAATAGGACCAAGGCTTCCTGATTCTGTCATCATAATTTCATCACCGGAAAGGATAAGAATGGTCCCCGCGCTCTTGGCTTCTCCCGAGATTACAAAGGTTACAATCCCAAAATGTGAATGAAGGAAACGAGCAATTTCTTCAGCAGCTTCGGCAATTCCTCCTGGTGTTTCTATATAGAAATCAAGATTTTCCACATAAATATCTCGTAATAAATCGGAGATAACATAGAAATCTTCCATGTCCATAAATGTTGGAAGGTCTGGTTTGTTTAATGTCCCTGCATAGACAATTAGATATGCATTTTTTATCGCATTATATTCTTTGATTAATTTTACTAATTCATTCTCCAAATCGGCAAGAGATTTTCCAATGTAATCTTTCATATAGCCCATGATTCTTCTTTATGTTTATACTATTTAAGCAACGAAATTGTAATGCTAAATCCTTGTATCAAGGAAATATCGACTTCAAGACGTGCGCTCAAATGAAAATAATCGCGAAAAAGACGCGTCATGACAAGATCACCCTCCAGGTTGAGAATCTCGATGATCTCTGGATTCTCTACAATCTCATCCAGCCTGGCGATAGGATCGATGGAAAAACCACGAGACGCATCATCGTCACTGATCACGAGGATGACAAGGGCGAGCGGCGGGTCATTCACCTGAAGATCGTCGTGGAAGATATCGAATTCCATGAATTCGCGAACCGGCTCCGTGCCAAGGGCAAGATAATCGAAGGCCCGGAAGACTTGATTTCTCTGAAATCGTACCATACGTTTAATATTGAAGCCGGAACGGTAATAACAATCGAGAAGGACGAGTGGAGGTCAAACGAATGGAAACTACTCGATGACGCGGAAAAAAGAAAGACAACGCAAAAACTGCTCGTCGTCGCGATCGATTCGGGGGAAGCAAATTTTGGTGAAATTGGGGATTATTACCAGAAAACATCGGTCAACGTCTCCGAGCACATCCCGGGCAAGCGATATGGCGACGTTAAAGATAGTGACGAGGCGCGCAACATGTTCTTTGCAGACGTGCTTAGAATCATTGTAAGCATGAAAACTGCGACGCCATACACGAAAATCGTCATTGCTGGGCCTGGTTTCACGAGGGAGCATTTCATGGATTATTGCATCAAGAAGGATCCGACGTTGAAGCCCTTGATAATGTCCGAGGCCGTGAGCACCGCGACCGTGAGCGGTATCCACGAACTCGTCCGGAAGCAAGCCATACAATTATTGCTGAAAGACTCGCGCATCATCGAGGAAACAAAGCTCGTCGACGAGGTCATGGCAAGGCTCGGGAAAGGCACGCAGGACATCGTATATGGCATTGAGGAGATACGGAAGGCTGCCGATATCGGGGCGATCCAGGATTTACTCATCACGGATGAAATCATGCGCAAGGTCAACGCCCAAAAGGATCAAGCGATGTTCGAATTGCTGAAGGGCATCGAGGCGAACCGGGGCAAGATCACGGTCATCAGCACGTTACACGACGCGGGAAAAACCATCAAGGGCCTGGGCGGGATGGTGGCATTGCTACGATTCAAGCTCGGCTATTAAAAAATTATCAATTACTTTCCTGCGATTTATGCGGTAAAGGCATCGTTCCTTTGTTTATCCGGCGATCACGGTGCTTGGACAATCAAAATTTTTATATAAAATAGGCAACTTCTTGTTGACTAGTCAATTAAAAATTGACTATTGATGACTCGATTATATTCAAGTGATGCAAAAATGAATCCGCACCGTGAAAAGCCGTTAAATCCCTTGCTGATTGCCGTAACGGCAGCATTTACCGCCCTCGTGTTCGTGGCCACCTTTTCCTTCCGGATACCTTTACCCATTAGCGGTGGATATTTCAATCTTGGCGATGTTGTTATTTTCGTGACCGCCTTGTCATTCGGCCCGTGGATCGGCGCATTCGCTGGAGGTGTTGGCTCCATGCTCTCTGACATGATCGGCTATCCAATCTATGCACCCTGGACGCTTATAATCAAAGGCATGGAAGGGCTCATTGTTGGCTTGTTGTACATGAAATTCAACCAGAAAGCGACGCAATTCAAAACCGCAACCGTGAAAGAAACAGTCTCGTTGCTGGTGTTCGGGTTCATCTCGTCCGGGTCAATCGTGATATTCGGCATGACATTTTATTCCGGGGAACTGGTGATCTGGGTAGTATTTTCCATTATCATGTTGCTGGCAATCATCGTTGCAGTATATTATGTCAAGGTGGACTTGTACAAGATAACCATATCGATCCTTGCTGGAATGTTCGTCATGGTCGTCGGTTATTTTCTTGCAGAATGGTTTATCCTCTTTGATACCGGGGCGCTCTCGGAAATACCAGCGAACATCCTTCAATGCCTCGTTGGCTTGTACCTGGCAATTCCTATCTATCAAGCCTTGTTCAAGAGCAAGATTCTTGAAATGGTTTCGATTTATCCAAGGAAACGAGAAAAAACCGTGTGATCCGGGATAAAGGCAAGAAATCATCCGAGATCGATGCTTGCATGGACCAGAGATATTCAATCCGATGCTGGGACGGGCACCAAGTGCCGGCCGGCAAGCTGGATAGCCTGGAGTCATTTCACAAGTGTCCCGAATGTGACAAGAGCTTGTTCATCCAGAGTCATTTCGAAGATTCAAACAGGGATTTCTTCGGGGGCCATCACGAATTCTGGGATTGGTTGCGATTGATGGTTCCTGCAACCATTATCAATAACCAAATCACTCTCAGGGAAGGAAATACCAAGCTTGTTGCATCGATCCAGATGCAAGAACCGAGCACTGGAAAGGTCTGGTTCAAGGACGAATCTCAAAATCCAACCCGATCTTATCGTGACCGGGCAGCAGCGGTGCTCGTGGCACATGCACGGAGCTTGCAATGCAGGCAAATTTTTTCCGCGGGAGACGGCAACATGGCCGCCGCGATCTCGGCGTATGCTGCTCGTGCTGGTCTCTCTGCCAGGATCTTCAGCGACAAGAAGATCGACATCGGAAAAAAAGCCCAAATTCTCACTTACGGGGGAATTTTGGACGATTCTTATTCAGACATTAATGATGCCATCGATGATTGCCTGAACAAGCAATTCGAAGAAGGGGGGTATCAAGCAACCGCCGAGCTCAACCCGCTATCCATGCTCGCCCAAAAAACCATCGCTTACGAGATCATCACGGAAGGTGGCATCATTCCAGACGAAGTATACGTGCCTTGCGGAAATGGTGGTACGCTATTCTCGTTATGGCAAGGCTTTTGCGACATGCAAGTAATGGGCATCATCGACAAGATGCCTCGAATGCAAGGCGCGACGATATCCAGCGAGGATACGCGGATATCTCCACTCAAGGAATCCAAATTCTCACAGCGTGACTTGATGGAGGTGGCTATTAATGAATCTGGGGGCAATAAAATAGAGATTTCTGACGATGAGATTAGCAATGCTATATCAACGCTCGCGCAAAATGAAGGCTTGTTCGTGGAGCCCGCGACCGCGGCGGCATATGCTGCCTTGCTCAAGATAAATGCCGGTGAAGATGTGATTCGCGTAGTCATTCTCACGGGCACCGGTTTGAAGGCACCTAGCGTCATCGAGGCGTTGTTAAACAAGGATCGCGCCACTCCTGATTCCTTGTTCGTCCAGAACAAAATGAACTTGCGATTGAAAATTCTCGATCAATTGAAGCAAGCAGGCGATGCGGGATTGCATGGTTACAAGATTTTTTCTTACGTGAACAAGGAAGTCTCGTGTTCCCGCCAAGCCATTTATCATCACTTGAAGCAAATGGAAGATAAAGGGTTCATCACGAACATCGGGACCGGCGAGCAAGGCAAGAAAATTTACCGGCTCACGGCAAAAGGCATGGACGTGCTCGATCTTCTAAGCAAGCTGGTGGAATTGTTTTAATTCAAAAGCTCCAGTAAGGCTTCAAGAGATCCTGCATCTTGCTCACGAGATTCTGGTGATAATCGAGCAAGCTTTGGCTTGATTCGATGTTTGGTTCGATGAAGGGCATCTCCTCCCCCGCGAGCACTTTCAAGATGTTGACGACGCATTGCGATAGGATTTTCACCCGATACCCGCCTTCGAGGATGAGCACCATCTTGCCATCGCAGTATTTCTCGGCAATGTCCTTGAACACTTGCACATAATGCCCGTAACCTTGCGTCGTGAACGCTAACCCCGATAACGGATCCGAATGATGAGCATCGCAGCCAACACTGCCAAGAAGGATGTCGGGTTCGTATTGTTCGAAGATCGGCTTGATTACCTCCGAGAAAATCATCTGCACGACGTCGTCCGACGCGTCCGGGGCAAGAGGTGCGCAGATGTTATAGCCCTTACCCGGGCCCTCGCCAATTTCATGGATGAAGCCTGTGCCCGGATATTGGGTTCTCGGATCCTGGTGCGAGGAAAAATAGAGCACGTCGTTTCGCTTGTAAAAAATCTCCGACGTCCCGTTACCGAAATGTAAATCGATGTCGAAGATGGCTACCTTCTTGAGCCCTCTTTTTTTGATGAGATACTCGGCCATGATAGCCATGTTGTTGAAAATGCAGAATCCCGATGAATGCACGGAATTCGCGTGGTGGCCCGGCGGCCGCACGAGGGCAAACGCGCTGGATACATCGCCGTTCAAGACGGCATCCGCGGCAGTTATGCCCCCGCCTGCCGCCAGCAATGCCGTCTCGAAGGATTTTTCAGATGCGACCGTATCTCCCCCGTCAATGTATTGTAAATTCCCTCCTTTTGCAAGCATCGATTTCCGTTTCGCCAGCTCGATCATATCGGCTGAATGTACCATTTTTATCTCATCGATCGTTGCCATTCTTGGCGCGATCATGGTGAAATTCTCGTCATCGAGCAAATGCTCGTTCTCGATCAAGTCCATAGTCGTGATCAAGCGCAATGGCGATTCAACGTGTTCTGAGCCGGTTTGGTGGTCAAGATAACGCGCATCGTAAATAATTCCAACGGTCATCAGAGAACATCCCCGCGGTGAAAACTCGTTATGATCAAGTCGCTATGTAATGATTTACAAATAGAAATATAAAAGCAAATGTTCAATAAGTTAGACAATGAACAATTTTGAAGCGGTTAATGACAATGCGAGCCATTTTATGCACCACGTGCGGCGTACTGGTAACCGATGAAGCAGCCTCAATAATCCAGCAGCACGCGTTTCCGAGCGACGCTGAAGCTGTCGCACGGATCATGTTAGATTTAAAATATGCAACATCTAACGAACAAATAGATTCCATTATCAACGAAATTTGTGATTATTTAAATAATCCAAGCACAGGCGATGAGATCGTCCAGGTCGAAGATGAATTCCTCCATCAACGGTTGGACACTAAGATCCCGAACCGTGCGATTCTCGTGAAATCGACGAAGGCAGGTGACATCCTTCGCAATGACCTTGTATCATATCTAGCTAAATTTGGCACGTTCGATACGCCAGAAACATTCCACGAGTTCAACCGGGCGGTCAATCTTGAACTCACGAAGCTCCAGATCAAGTCCGTCTCGGAATCTAATGATAGATTGATCATCCAAGCCGTTAATTCCATCGATGACATCAACAAGAGCACCAACATCTTCTCAGAACGAATCAGGGAATGGTATGGTTGCCATTTTCCAGAGCTAACCGACCAGCTCGTGGCGGATCACGAATTTTTCCTTGAAATTGTCTCGGAAATCGGCACGCGCGACGAGTTTTCGCCTGAAAAGTTGAAGGGGCTACGGCCTGTCCCGGATCGCGTCATCGACATCATGATGCAGCGTGCAAAGGAATCCATGGGTGGTGATTTCAGCCCGTACGACATCAAGACCGTCCAAGGTTTCGCGAAGACCGTGCTTGCACTTTACAAGGATCGGATCGAGATTGAAACCTATATCGAATCCTTGATGGAACAAACCTGCCCAAACCTTTCCGCGATCGTTGGGCCCTTGCTCGGGGCGCGACTGATTTGCCTCGCGGGTGGCCTGGAAGCCCTTGCCAAGAAACCAAGCTCGACAATTCAGGTACTCGGTGCAGAAAAAGCCCTATTTCGTGCGATTAAAACGAATGGGGAGCCACCCAAGCATGGCATCCTCTTCCAAGCAAAGGAAGTTCGGAATGCTCCATTCTGGCAGAGAGGCAAGATTGCGCGGTTGCTCGCGGGCAAGATTTCGATCGCTGTCCGGGTCGATCAAGTGACGAAACGGTACATCGCCGACGAGCTGCTCGATGATATTCACAAGAAAGTTGCAGAAATCCAGCGAAAATACCCGGATAAACCACTTCAAAAGAAAAAGGAACGACCGCAAGAAGAACGCCAGCAATCATTTCGGCAAGGTCCTCGAAAGCCCCAGCAGGGATTTGAAAAGAAGGGCTTCAAGCAAGGCGGCGCAGCAGGTAGCGGTGGTGGTCGTCCACCCCAGCGGCGCGAGGGCCAAGGCGGTTTCAAGCAAGGTGGCGGTAGTGTTCGTCCTCCCCAGCGACGTGAAGGCCAGGGTGGTTTCAGGCAAGGCGGCGCAGCAAGCAGCGGTGGTGGTCGTCCACCCCAGCGGCGCGAGGTCCAAGGTGGTTTCAAGCAAGGCGGTGGTGCTGGACGTCCTCCCCAGCGACGCGAGGGTCAAGGTGGTTTCAGGCAAGGCGGCGCAGCAAGCAGCGGTGGTGGCACCGGCCGTCCTCCCCAGCGACGTGAGGGCCAGCAAGGGCCCAAGCAAGGTGGCGGATATGGTGGTCGGCCGGCGCAACGATCTGACGGCCCACGTGGAACACGACAAAAACCTGGTGGAAAACCAGCGGGTAAAAAATATACCCCGAAAGGAAAGCCGAGACCAGAATGAGGTTTAATGATGATGTCAAGAAATGCGTTTTCGGTAAAACCCAGCAGTAATTTTGAAGGTGTTTATTCAATATCTGCAGATGGGACAGAATCGCTTGGAACTCTTAATCAAGTTCCGGGCGTCGATGTTTATGGCGAAAAACTGTTCCGGGTGAATGATACCGAGGAATATCGTGAATGGAACCCGAACCGGAGCAAATTATGCGCTTATCTGAGAAAAGGTGGCAAGGAATATTATCTCAGGGAAGGTATCTCGGTCTTATATCTTGGCGCGGCGAACGGCACCACGGTATCCCACGTGTCCGATATCGTCGGAAAAAACGGTTTTATCTATGCCATCGAGTTCTCTGCAAGGAGCTTGCGCGAGCTGGTCCAACGATGCTCAGAAAGGCCGGATGTAATCCCCATGCTTGCCGACGCCACGAAACCGGCACAATACCGGTCGCTCATTCCTGAGCAAGTGGACGTGATCTACCAGGACGTTGCCCAACCAGAGCAAAGCAAGTTATTGGTCGATAACATCCAGACCTTCCTCAAGCCGGGGGGTTACTTTTACATTGCTATCAAATCACGTTCAATTGATGTCGCCGTGGAACCAGAGATCATCTTCCAAAAAGAAAGAGCAATCCTGGAGAAAGCAGGCTGCATCATCTGCGATGACCGTGATATAAGTCCTTTCAGTGAAGACCATGTCATGATCGCGGGAAAGATCGACTAAAATAACGTGGTTTGACCTTTCGGGAGAATTCCCAGCTCTTTTTCTAATTTCCTTAGCGTATCCCACGTCGTCCTGGTAATTGGTGGATAGCATCCATGTTGCAAGTAATAATCCTTAAGAAAGTTCCGGGTAACTGGATCCGAAGGATATCCAGAGCCAATGTTGCCATACTTGCTCGCGAGCTCCTCGATTAAAGCGTCACGCTTTGTTTTTGCAAGGATCGATGCGGCGCCGACAGGAATGTGGATCGCGTCGGCCTTGTGCATCGATAATAAAGGGAGCTGGCAATCGAGCTTCGCCTGGATATGTTCCCCGAATCGTTCAGCTATAACGTCCGCGGCGTCGATCCAGGTTATTCGGGGAGATATTCCTCTAGCAAGCATCGCATTGATGGCCCTGGCGAAGCCCTCGACCTCCAGCTGGTTCAAGTTCACGCCGCTTTGCATGCTCTCGACGATTTCTTGTGCTGAAAAAACGACGATCTCGTGGTCGACTGCCTTTTCCAGGATCACGTCGACTAATTCTTCTCTCCTTTTCGCGGTGAGTTTTTTCGAATCGGTCACGCCTCGTTCCTTGAGCAACGTGATGTCTGACTCGAGAAAACAAGCAGCGCAGATTACCAGAGGACCGAGAACTGGGCCACGCCCGGCCTCGTCCGCGCCAGAAACAAGGAGTTGATCCAGGCTATCCATGATCGTGCTCGCGCTTCATTATATCTTTCGTTCGCTGATGATTTTCTTGAGCTTTGACGCGTCGGATGGAATCTCACTTTCATGGACGATTGGCACGCCATGGACATTACTTGAATCTTGGAACAAGTTATTATCCAGGAGCACGACCATGTCATACCCTTTATCCAGGACCTGCGAGAATTTCTTGAGAAACTCCACGTGATTCTCGAGCTTTTTCTCTGTTCTTTGGATGGCTTTCTTCAAGTCTACAACGGCGGCCTCTTTTACCGAGGAGATTTCGGAGATAAACACGGTTCTTGATTTTGGAATGACCAACTCCTGGTTATTTTCCGCGGCATCGCGGGATTCTTCCTCGAAGGACATGTCGATAGGAGATTTGTTGAACCAATAGGTGATGAAACCGAGGTCGATGAGCCGTTGATCGATTTCCTCTTGAAAACCGCTCAGCTCCTTTATCATGTTGTAATTGGTCTTGTAGAGCTTGACGAAAATATCGATCGTTTCTGAGAATTCTTTTAAGAATTCTTGCGGATGATACTTGAAAATTTTCGCCATTTCCTCGAAATGCGTGAGCCGGGTTTTCATGCTGCTCGATTCATATTCATAGATTGCCTTGGGCGTCACGTTCAACTTTTTAGCAAGGTCATTTAATGATAAATTGCGAGATTGGCGCAAGTCCTTGAATTCTTTTTGCTTGAGTTGGACGAAATACCCACCACGCTTGCTGTAAACGCGCGGGTATTCCTTGTTTTCGAGAATGTTCGTGAACGTTGCAAAATTGATGGCATTTATGGAATACCTGTTATATAATATATCATCATTCAATGCTCCATTCCGGTTTTTTTCGCCAATCATGATCGGCACGGCATTGAAAATGTGAGCAATGTTCGCAAGCTCCTCGCTTTTTTCCTTGGTAAAATTATCGATATTCTCCATATACTTGATGATCAACGCGACATCTTCTTTTTTCGCAATTAAATCAAAACATTTGGAGCTCACGTCGATTTCAATGCTTTGTTCCGTGCTTCCGCTACTAATTATCTTGATTGAGGCATCATCGCTGGAGAAATCGATGATGATCCAGTTAAACCGCTTTAAGAGTTCGATGATATCTGGTAGCACGTTAAGTCTTTACCGTTAGATTATAAGCTAAACCTACCAGGAGACGCACAAAAATATTTGCATTTAAAAAGATTATTTTCTTGCAGTTTGCTTGTTCAACATTGAACATGTTGGAATCGGCACTGGAATCGCAATTTTGCGGAATTACCTTCAGTAGTCCCATCATCTTGGCGTCGGGTATACTTGGCGTGTCAGGTGCAATATTATCTCGCCTCGCGAGTGAGGGTATAGGAGGTCTCACTTCAAAATCCATCGGACCCGAGCCCCGTCTAGGGTATACGAATCCATCCGTCATTGAAATTGGGGATGGCACCGTGCTGAATGCGGTGGGCCTTGCCAATCCTGGCATAGACGAGTTCATCGAAGAAATCCCTGAAATTCGGCACGATGGCGTGCCGTTGATCATCAGTATTTTCGGGGAGACCGATGACGAGTATGCTATGATGGCACGCAAGATTACGGATGCGGGCGTGGATGCTGTCGAACTGAACATTTCTTGCCCGCACGCGAAGGTATCCAGCATCGGTGCCGATGCATATCTCACAGCGAGCGTGGTGTCCAAGGTCAAGGAAGCGACGAGCCTTCCCGTGTTCGTGAAATTGAACCCAAATGTAACCAGCATCGTCGACATTGCTCTTGCTGCGGAAAATGCTGGTGCAGATGCCGTCGTCGCCATCAACACGATGCGTGGTATGGCCATCGACGTGGAAACCATGAAGCCCATCCTCGCGAACAAGTCGGGAGGAGTTTCCGGGAAAGCGTTGAAACCCATGGCAATCAAGGCCGTGTATGATCTCTATGAATCACTCTCCATCCCGATCATCGGCTGTGGAGGCGTCTTTTCGGGGCTTGATATCATTGAATTCTTGCTTGCTGGTGCCAGGCTCGTGCAGATAGGGACGGCATTCCTGAATGGACTCGGGATTATCAAAACGATGAAAAACGAGTTACTGGATTACATGGAACGCCATTCGGTCAATTCAGTCATGGATCTGGTCGGGAAAGGTCATTGAACTGGTGAACATCATGCTCGCGACAAATATCATCCTGAACAAGCCCGTGGTCGTTCCCATTCTCGAGAAAAAGCAAGAAACGGGCAGGATATCCACGTTTCAATTCAGTCTTGATGGTATCACACCTGTTCCGGGTCAATTCTTCATGATCTGGGTTCCTGGCATCGATGAAATTCCTATGAGTGTTTCTTCCATAGACATTGACCAAAAACTATACGAGATTTCAGTCGCGGCGATAGGTGACGCGACGAAAACGCTTTGCGAGATGGAAGTCGGCGATCTTATCGGCATCCGAGGACCATACGGTAACGGCTTCAATCTCGAAGGAAAGGAGCAAGAGATTTGCATCGTCGGTGGCGGCGTCGGCATGGCCGCGTTGAGGCCTGCCATCACCTCGCTTGTCATTGCTCAAAAAAACATCATCGTGATCAACGCGGCACGCACCGAAGGTGAATTGCTCTACCATGCTCGGTTCGATCAAGACCTGGTGACCGGCACGACATATTTCACGTCCACGGATGATGGCACGTGTGGAGAGCAATGCTTCGGCCACGAATTGCTCTTGAAGTTGATCGAGGACCAAGGCATGCACTTTGACAAAGTCTATACTTGCGGTCCTGAGCTCATGATGAAGCAAGTTTTCCTTGCTTGCAAGAATCACGGTATCGAGATGGAGGCGTCCCTGGAACGCATGATGCGTTGCGGTAACGGCCTCTGCGGTTTATGTGCCATGGACCCGAGCGGCAGCCTCGTGTGCAAGGACGGTCCTGTTTTCACCTTGGAACAACTAGAGGCGTTGTCCGAGTTCGGCAATTACAAGCGGGATTTTTCAGGTAAAAAAATTCTCTTTTAATCATTGATCCGGCAGATAACGATACATGTCCGAGAAAGATGCAAGCTTCGACAATGCCGTGCAGGCAATCGTCGAGGAATTGCTGGTCGCGAACGTCAAGACCAAGGAGCAACTTAACAAGCTCAAGACCAAGTATTGCAAGCAATTCGCATGCAAAATAATGCCGACGAACGCGGCTATTCTCGAAAAAGTTCCCCGAGAAGAACGTGACTCGGTCATATCGCTCCTGAAGCGTCGCACGACCCGCACAATGTCCGGTGTGTCGATCATTGCGGCCATGACCAAACCCATGCCCTGTCCTGGACGATGCTTGTATTGCCCGGGGCGGGATTCACAGCCAGATCGGCCTGTCGCGCAGAGTTACACGGGTAGGGAACCTGCGGCTCTTCGATCGCTCATGTATGACTACGATCCGTTCAAGCAAGTTTCATCGCGGGTCAATGATCTCGAAGCAATCGGCCATTCATGTGACAAGATCGAGCTCATCATCATGGGGGGAACCTTTCTTTCCACGCCCAAGGAATATCAGGAATATTTCGTCAAGGGTTGCATCGACGGCGTCCTTGGCAAGGAAAGTCCGGATCTTGCCGAGGCAAAGCGTCTCGCGGAAACGAGTGACCGCCGGATCATTGGTATCACGTTCGAAACCAGGCCAGATTATTGCATGGTGGACCATGTCGATGCCATGCTTGATTATGGAGGTACCCGGGTAGAAATTGGCGTGCAAACAACGTATGATGACGTCTACGCGCTCATGAATCGCGGGCATGATAGCTCGGTGACAAAGGCAGCCATCCGGGTTGCAAAAGATGCTGGGTTCAAGGTTTGCTTCCACATGATGCCGAACATGCCTGGATCGAGCATCGAGCGCGACAAGGCCATGTTCGACGAGATTTTTTCGGACGAGGCCTATCGACCGGATTATATGAAAATCTATCCATGCCTGGTCGTCAAGGGCACGACCCTGGAGACGTGGTGGAATGAAGGTAAATACCAGCCCTATTCCACGGCGGATCTCATCGAGCTGCTTGCCAGCCTGAAAGCTCGTTTGCCAGAATGGACACGGATCCAGCGCGTGCAGCGCGACATTCCCGCGGATCTCATACTTGATGGTGTCCGTAACGGCAACTTGCGAGAAATGGTGTGGCAATACATGGATAACAAGGGCTGGAAATGCAACTGTATTAGATGCCGGGAGTACGGCTTTTCTCGGGACAAGCATGCCGATGATTCGATTCCCGATGTCGATGATCTCGTGATCAAGAAGGAATTTTATGATGCTTCGGGTGGCACCGAATGTTTCATCTCCGCACTGCACCCGGTAACCAGCGAGATTTTCGGTTACATCCGTTTGCGCAGGCCGTCTGAACAAGCTCATCGCCCAGAAATTCACGACAATCCGGCATCGATCGTCCGGGAACTGCGCGTGGTCGGGGAGGTCGTGCCCGTGAACAAGATTGCCAAGAAATTGCAGGCTCAACATCGAGGCCTTGGGAAACACTTGTTGCAAGTTGCCGAGGACATTTCCCTCGCTGAATTTAATTCTAAAAAAATGCTCGTCATCGCCGGACTCGGGGTTCGACCGTATTTTTATAACCTCGGTTTCGCGCCGGATGGCCCTTACGTGTCAAAACCGACGTAACTACTTTCAGCTTGAAGGAAACAGATATTTATGTAATGTATTTGATCAAGGCAAGTAGGTAATAATGCATTCCTCTAGCGATTATCGTTCCAGGGTCAATGCGGTGCTCGTGACAAGCATGATCTGCGCGAACATCTGGCTTGGTGTAGTCTTGACTGGAAACATAATGAATCCTCACGGTATTGTCATGAAACATGTTGTACCTGGTTTTGGCTATCCAGATTCGAGTTTAATTCAAAATCCGAATCTAAGTTGTAACCAGGTTCTTAACCAGTCTGTTTTACTTGGCCAGACCGGCGTCGTGATAAATTGGACAATTAAAGACAAGGGCCGGACCAGTGGAAGTTATATCGTTTTTCACGACACGATTCCAATTATAACACCATCCGTTCTTGCCAGTTTGAAATCCTGGACTAATAATACCGTGATCCACGTTCCAGTCAACACGACGATCGTGGGATGGCATAACTACACCATTTTTTTCACCGACATGATCCTCACCGAGTTCATCAGCGCGGGGAATAACGCCACGGGGGATTTTTCCACGGCGTGGGTACACGTCGAGATTCCTCCAACAATCCAAGCGCCGGCAGAAATGAGAATTTATCGTGGTACTGCAGGACGTTCTCTTGTTATCACGATCACGGATCCCGATTCTTCAATGGTATGGATCAACGTGACTTGTACTAATGGATCGATGGTTCGAGGGCCTAACTTGCCTTGGAATGTTTCGCGGGTCATTTCCATTGCATTGAACACCACGAACATCGGATATTTGAATTTCACGATCACGGTCACGGATCGTAACTATACCGTCCAACAACAGTCAATTGTTTGGATAGCATACGATTTTCCTCCAGAGATCTTGGGCTTGAAAAATCATACAGTTTCGCCGGATGCAAAAATCATCGCTATTCCTTTTCGCATCACGGATATGGAAAATCTTTCGGGAAATTACACGATTCTTCGTGGCGGGAACCCGTTCAACAATTCCTACGTCAATGCGACGTGGACGAACAATTCCCAGTACGTTTTGTATCTCACCTTAAATATCCACGGCCAAAGCAATTATCAAATCATTGCGGAGGATCTAAGCCGAAACAAGACCACGAGCACGTTCTTCATAGACGCGAACGATCCGCCCAGGATCAAGTCATCATCGCCCCAGAACCGCACGGTACCAAATCAAAATGTCACGTGGGTCATCATCGATTCGGATAACGTCACGGGATACTATACCGTCATGAGAAACGGAACTATATTGCCTACTTTTAAAAATTTGCAATGGACAAACGATACAACGATAACCGTGCCCGTGGACACGAGTGCTTCTGGGTTCTGGAATTATACCATCATTTTCACGGATGGCATTTCGACGCGGCAGGATACCATCATCGTTTCTGTACCCACGAGCAATAGTTTAACGATCACGATCATTCTCGGCGTGATCGTGATCATAGGTATCATAGGTGCAAGCATCATCCTGGGAAGAAAGAAGAAATAAAGAATGAGATCACGAAGTAGATTCGATTTTCGAAACAAGCGCCTTGATTTCCGAGCCCATCTCTGGTTCCAATACCTTATCAGCCATGATCTCGTATTCATTCCGAAATTCGTTGTATTTTACTCGACCTTGGAACCGGTATGGCCTCAAGAGAATTCTATTACTCACGCCTTCCATGATATTTTCCACGTCTTGGTCCTTCGCTAATTTTTCCTTTTCTTGCTCGGAAATCCCGAAAAGCTCCACGACATTGTCCCCGATCATGGAAACGCTGATATTACCTGAACCATCATCTACCGTTATCCTTGTTATGAGACGCGGGATTGGTTTCTGGACCTTGCCATCATTCACGCACGTGTACATGCCGTTCTGTTCAGCAACTTTTTTATTGCATTTCGGGCAGGCAAGGTAATGGTTGACAAACTTGGAAATGTTCGTGATCTGGCCAAGCACCTCGCCTCGTATGTTGGCTTCGATCTTGTCAAGCGAGATTCGTGATACCGGGCCTCCCTTGGACATCCCCATCCTATTCTGTTGCAATTGCTCTTGTGGCAGCTCGTCCAAGGACGGGACGGAAGATTCCTCCACCTCGTTGATCCTTGAGAACTTCCCCATTTTTGCCTCCATCATGTTCCTGAAATTGCTGAAACCAACATTCACGTTTTCAATCTTGACAGCGGTGCCTCGTTCAAATTTTTTCACCACGTCAACCATGTCCCGCCACGCGACGACGTTGATTGAACCCGTTTCATCACCAACCATGAAATTGATGTTCCGGGTTTGCGTGCCATCTTTTAGCGTCACCTCGCGCTCGTTTTCGATGGATTTGATCCTGCCCTCGAAGGCCACGTTTACCTGGTTGTCCTTGATCTCGCCGATCTTGTTTATCATCACCGGGGAACTGGAACGTAAACTCGCGCCGCTAGAGGCTCTCGGAACGACTTGATCTTGAGGCAATTCACCTATGACTGGTAACGTGGAATCCTCTAGCTGAGTAAGCTTTGTTGCAGGTACCATCCTTGCCTCCAGCCCGTTCCTGAACTTGTTGAACTTGATATTCACGTTTTCGATCTTGATCGCATCGCCGACATCGAGTTTCTTCACCACGTCGACCATGTCTCTCCAGGCTACAACATTTACCGATCCCGTCTCATCGCCGACGATGAAGTCAATGAGACTTACTTGCGTCCCATCTTTCAAGGTAACCTGGCGTTCTTCCTCGATTGCCTTGACCCTGCCCTCGAAGCTGATAGCCGCTTGGTTATCTTTCATGTTCCCGATCTTGAGATCGATCAATTCCACGGTTTCCTGACCGATCGGCGTGATCGTCGTGGTAGCCTTGATCGAGAGCTCCACTTGATCCCTGTTAAGCTTGGAACTCACGTCACGCAGCTCGATCACGTCACCAACATTCAACGTTTCAAAATCCCCGATCCTCTCGGTCCAGAATACCACCGTGATCGCTTGCTGATCATTATCGACGAGCTTGATCCTGGCAACTTTCCCTTCCTTACCATTCTTGTTGAATGCCTTGACATCAAACTTCAAGGCAATCTTTCCTTTCACGTTGATTGAAAATGCACTTTGTGGAACATCCTTGAAATTATCTATCAATGCTTGGGACACGGAAGTATCAACGAGACTCGCATCGCTCGCGTCAATGTTCTTTTCTGATTTGTTTATTTTCGAGATCCTGTTGATGCTGAATTCCAACGCGTTGCTGAACTTGTTTTTTTTCACGCCAAGCCCTTCAAAATCATACACGTCGCCAACTGTCAAGCTTTCAAAATCATCCATGCGATCCGTCCAGAAAAGAATGGTGGCAGTGGCAGTCTCGTCTCCCACCTTTGCTTTTCCCAGCGTGCCACTTGCACCATCTTTCTTCTGGAATTCCTTGACCGGTTCTTTTTCGATCACCTTAGCCGTGAAATTGCAAAAATTCGCCGTTTCCTTGATCTCCTTGATGGATTGTGACGTTGAAACTGTACCGGGAGTGCCCCCCTGGAATCGCGATGCTTCCATTTCCTCGCTTGCCTTCACGTCCAAGCTCTTGATTGATTTCTTGATTTTCGTGATCTTGTTGACGTTGAATTCCAACGCGTTGCTGAACTTGCTCTTTTTAACGCCGAGACCTTCAAAATCATATACATCATCAACAGTTATGGTTTCATAAACATCCATGCGATCGGTCCAAAACAAGATGGATGCCGTGGCTGACTCGTCTCCAACCTTTACCTTTCCCAGCGTGCCGCTCGTGCCATCCTTCTTCTGGAATTCTTTTACGGGCTCCTTCTCAAGCACTTTGGCCGTGAAGTTGCAAAAATTGGCCGTTTCTTTTATGTCCTTGATATGCTGCGAGGTTGCAACTGATGCCGGAGCTCCTTCTGGAAATTGGGATGCATCGATTTCATCAGGTTTCGGCTTGACAGTCGCTCTGGCATCAACGTTGATGTCGATCTTGCCAGTAATTCCCATTTTCGTTGACGCGTTATAGATGCCTATGACGTCGCCTTCCTTTATCGATGATTCCAGTAATCCTGCTTTTTGGTCCCACATCGAAACCCTGGCCGTTCCCGTGGCATCCCGCAGTAACATGGAGCCAACCGTACCCTTTCGTCCGTCCTGCCTTTGAAATGTTTTTGGCGGAAAAATCGTCGTGACTCTTCCAAACACGACGATGTTTTTCATGCCATCGATCAAGTCCTTGATCTTGATGCTGTCCGTCGAGGCGGCTTCAGACTGCGATCCTGGATCGATCACGTTCATGTTCACCTTGACGTTCAGCTTGTCCGCGATAATGAGCGCGGCGCCGACCGGTGTCAGCAAGCCGTTAAACGTGGTAATGGTGTCGGTTATTTTCTTCATGATATCTTCTCGTGAAAGCCCGGCTTGCAACACGATGGCCCTGATGACCTCTTCTATTGAAATATTCTGGCTCACGGTCAACAACTTTTTGTCATTTGATAATTCCTTGTCCTACTGTCGTTTTTATTAATTTAGCATGTATTAATCTGCTAGTATTCGGGATAGAAAAGCAGTACCAGACCGTAGAATTTCTAGACCTTCATCACGCGAGGCCTTTTTATCGAGAAAAATAAGGTTTCAAAAACCACCGGCAAGTAACCAGAACTGAATGCCGTAGCCGATGCAAAACGAAAGGATGATCACGGATATGATGGTGAACTTGTACGACAATTTTTTCTCTGATTCGACGTGCAACACGAGCAGCGTCGCAACGATCGCCGCGATGATGATTAGCAACCATCCAAGCGTGGTATCAGTAACTGTATTCATGATCTCGCAACTGTATTCTGTTGAATAATCAACTCAAACGCGAGAAAAATTAAATATTTTTGGTACGACTGATCGGAAAAAACTAGGAAAAAAAGCCATTACCAAATCCTGGCTTCGCCGCCCAAGATTTTCTTCCGGATTCCCATCCAATCATTCAAGGTGGCTTGCGCCGTGCTTATAGCGATTTCCTCGAGGCGTTCGAAATCGACACCCGGCGCGGGCTTGATTTCGATATCGCCGAGCCACGGTTCATTGATCGGATGCCCGATCTGGCTCAAGAGTCGCACGTAGACCTCTGCTGCATCGCCGCCCGTGGCTTCCACGATGTTTTTCGCGATCTCGTTGCTCATGACCGAGTAGATCTTGCCGACGTGGTTGATCGGGTTCTTGCCCGCTGCGGCTTCCAACGTTTGTGGCCGGCCATTTGTTGGCGTGATCAATCCAGAGGCCCTGTTGCCGCGACCGACGACGCCATCATCACCATTTTCCGCGGAGGTGCCCGTGATTGTCAAGAAGAAAATATCCTTGTCATCGAGGTCGCCCGTGTTAACGGCGATCGTAACATTCTTGTTAGGGATGAGTTTTGCCGCGAGATCTTCGACGGCATCCTTGACCATTGCCCGGGCGTTAATGTATGCATCACGGTCCTCGCAATACTTTGCCACCATGGCATTGCACACGGTCACGTTGACATCCTTGCCTATCCGCTGGGTCATGACCTTGATGTCCTCGCCCGATGCAGAGCACTTGTCCTTGAAGTCGTCGCTGTTCAAGAGTAACTCGGTTTCCAGCGTGATTTTTTCTGCGTCGGAATACGGGGCAAAACCAACTCCGAAGCTCGTGTCATTTGCCAGCGGTATCTCCTCGGCCGCGTCGAACACCCCCACGAGATCGAGGGATCCCGGCCGGAGCACGTGGTCGATGATGCATTGCGTGTCGGGATCAAGATTCCTGAAGGTCTTCTTGATCACGCCACGAACCGTCGTGTTCACGATGGTGCCGATGGGCACGTATTGGAGCTTCCCGTCTATCATGACCAGATCGGTCGCGCGACCGATTGCGAGCAGCCTTTGGAGTTCGATGATTTCCCCGCCACCAAAAGTTGGCTTTGCGACTCCACCTATCAGCGCGAACTTGTCCACGTTGTGGTGATACACTCTACCAAAATGTTCGAGGTAATATTGGCTCAATGCCCGTGAAATGGCCTCGGCGCATTCGTCACAGACAGAGTCTGGATGTCCTTTTCCTTTGCGCTCGACCATTTCTGGATTGTCAGATTCTTCTATCAAGGGTGATGTTGATTGGCTTACTTTGAGAACCATACAAAATTACCGATAACGTTCAATGATCCACGTAGTATTTAAGCGCATAAATATCTTTACAGATGGAAAAATGTTAATAAGTTTTCATTCATCTTCAATTAATTTCATGCGCTGCTTGAAACTCCAATGCTTCTTCCCAGGTTGGCAGCCCGCTCGTTGCCCCGAGATGCTGGACCTTGATCGCTGCAACTGCATTAGCAAGCAAGGCTGCATCCATCACGTCCATTCCCTTGATAACGTGCGCGACGATAAATGAGGCACAGAAAGCATCGCCCGCGCCTGTGGTATCAATGACATCGACCTTGTAGGCTGGCACGCGTTCTTGCATGGTTTCTGTCGTGACAAGACAACCATCCCCGCCTAACGTGATGATAACGACTCGTGGCCCCCATTCAAGAAATTTCTTGGCCGCTTCCTCGATATTATTTTCTCCAGTGAGAGTTTTTGCTCCCTCCTTGTTGGGAAGTAGGATATCCACGTTTTCGATGATCGGTTGTAATACGTTCAAACCACGCACGGCGATTTGTTTCTCGAGATCGAGCGAGACCGTTATCTTGTTTCGTTTGGCAATTTCTAGGCAATGAAGGGTTAAATCCGTGTGAATGGCAGTCGTGTGAAGCGATTTTGCATCTGAAAAATAGTCTTCATCGATCTCGCCGACTTCAAGCTTCGTCGTTTGCATGTACGGTGATTGGATGATGATCTTTTCGCCGCTATCTTGAGCTACCATGATGAAATTAACGGCTGATTTGTCCTTGCGCAAGACATAGGAAGCATCGATGCCGGCACTTGCCATGCCATCTAGCAAGAACTGGCCATACTCGTCCTCCCCGACTGCACCAAGGAACCCGGTCGATGCACCGAGTCTGGCGGCACCGGTTAAAAAATTTGCAGTGACCCCACCCGTGAAAAAGTTTTGGCTCGATGCATCGATCTTCTCATCAGGAGAAGGAAAATGCTGTATTTGGTCAACCCAATCAAGTGCAATTTCTCCCAGGCCTATGATTTCTGGTTTGATTCCCATGAAATAAATCACAAATTTTCTTAATGAAAAACAATATGTACTCCGATAATGATAAAATTTATTGCGCGAGTGTAATAATACTGCTCAAGTTTTTCCGATGGATTCACGGTAAATAAATTATGGAAGATCTCACGGTAAAAAAGAAAAAGCTGCTCGACAAGCTTGAACGATCCGGGTACATTGGCAACAAGCTGGTCCGCGAGGCGATGGAAAATTTACCAAGAGAGCAGTTTCTTCCCGAAAACGTGAAATCTTCTGCTTATGATGACATGCCTTTATCGATCGGACGAGGGCAAACCATCTCCGCGCCGCACATGAACGGTATGTATTCATCCGCGTTGGACCTTCCCGATGATCGACCGGTCAAGATTCTCGAGATCGGGACCGGTTCCGGATACCAAGCTGCTCTCTGCGCGGAAATGATGCGCTTGAAAAACGTGGAAGGTCACGTGTACACGATCGAGCGCATTTCCGAGCTTGCAGACACGGCAAGTGTCGTGCTTCAATTCTTGGGATATGATATGATGATCACGATTATCACTGGTGATGGTACGCTAGGGTACGCTGAGGAAGCACCGTATGACAGGATACTCGTCACGGCGGCGGCACCCAAGGTTCCCGACTCGCTTATCGAGCAGCTCGCCGAGAACGGTATCATGTTGATCCCGGTCGGGGAGATGCACGGTTACCAAGTATTGTACAAGATCACGAAACAACAAGGAGAAATCAAGAAATCCGAGATCTCGGGCGTTGCATTCGTCCCGTTAATAGGTGTTGAGGGCTTTTCCGATTGATCCAAAAGTGAATTAAACATGGACGAAGATAGCACGCTGCACATCGCCGGTTTGAAATCGCAAAGCTTGGTTGACGAACCTGGCCACACCGTCGCCATGATCTACTTGCAAGGCTGCAATCTTGATTGCGGGTTCTGCCACAACTCGTCCCTCATCCCTATGTTCACTAAAAATTCAAAGAAGACCTCGGTGTCGCAGCTCCTGGAAAAACTCTCGGATAACTTCCTCATCGATGGCGTCGTGTTCACGGGTGGGGAACCGCTCTTGCAGCCAAACTTGCTCCATTTCGTGGAAGTATTAGCCCAGAGATACGAGTTCGTCGGGGTTGACACGAACGGCACGAATCCGGCCTTGCTCGCCAAGATATCTCCCCACGTCACTCGAATCGCCATGGATATCAAGACTTCCTTTGAAAATTACGAAGCCGTTGTAAACAAGCCGGTAAACGTGGAAAAGATCAAGGAAAGCATCGATATTCTCTGCGAACGCTCGCGTGAAACGGGGCGCGTGGAGTTCCGCATGGTCTACGCCCCGCCTGTAATGTCTCTCGATGATGTCATGGCAGTCGCCGATCACTTGTCGGTATCGGGATTCTCGGGCAATTTCAAAAGCCGTTTCGTTATCCAGCAATACATGCCGAGCGATGGTGTCCGCGAAGACCGCCGAAAATCGTTCCAGACATTAACCGTGGACCAATTGGAGATCATCGCGAACAACGTGAAGGAGTATAGCATTCAAGTGGCAATTCGATGCCAGGAACGCGGCTATTTCGAAGTACCATAAAAAAGGAAGAGGCGAATCACGTATGAGCCTTGATGGATGGATAAAAACCCAGAAAAAACCGGAAGAATCGAAGGAATTGCCAAAAAAACCGGAAAAGAAGCCGCCCAAGAAACCCCCAATAAAAAAGGAAAAGCCACAGAAACCAGCAAAGAAGGCCCCGGTAAAAAAGCATGAAGACATTGATGAACCTGAAGACGTCGAAGATGCTTCGAGCGAAAAATCAGCGGGGAAAGCAGCCAAGGGATCGGCATTGAAAGCGATTGGGTTAAACTCTTACGTTCTCACCTGCCCCTCTTGTAAATTCAAGCGAAAACTCGCCGTGAAAGGGGACGTTAAGCCGTACCAGCTCATCTGCAAAAAATGCGGAGCCGAGATGAAAGTCGTGGAGCACTAGGACGGATTATCATTGGAACTCCAAATTATTCTTGCAAACTAAATAATGTAGCAATATAACAATCCATTGTTCAATTTATTTCCTTCAGCCAGCCGGTAATGATCAGACGACGAATGGGTATTCTTGCTTCTTTGATTTACCATCGATCGTGATTTTTCTCGCAAGAACTCCTTTCCGGATGGCCTCGAGCCGTTTATCCTTGGCATTGCTCGGGACCGTGATGTCCGTGATGGTATAATCATTTTCGATGATAATTTCCTTGAAATTGCTTGCTTCTTCCTTGGCATCTAATAGCAATGCATCGAGAACTGCTGTCACGGCCCCGGCATCGTTTGCCAATTTTCCCGTGCTGAATTTTATCGCCCCGGAGATTTTATCCGCCGTCTCAGTTGCCTCGTCCACGTCGGCTTTGGGTGCTTTGCTGGATTTTTTTGGCTGGGGCACCTTCGACTTCACGGTAAATGACGTCCCCGCATCATCCCCAGACGATTGCGAGAGCAGGATGTAACCGCGCAACGAATCAAAAGTATCATAAATCTTGAGCACTTCGTCTTTTGACCACGAGCCTGAAAACTCCAAGATCCAACCTGCCTTCTTTGCATCCACCTCGACCTGGCCTTGTCTACCAAGAGGAATAGCGAGCTTCATCGCATCCGCCGGATCCTCGAAGGCCGTGACGTTTCCTTCGAGATCATTTGTACCTGAACGCATGGATGATGCCACGAGAAATCCTAGAATATTTTCATAGTCGAGCGATGCCTTGATCGTGATGGACTTGCCTTTCCTCGTTGCCTTCAGCACCGGGCCATCGAACTCCCCTTTCGAGTAACGAACGAATCGATTATGCACTAATTTGTCGGATGACAGATCTTCACCATTGCTGGCGATGATCTTGGCGAGAAAATGTTCCATGTGTTTCACAGAATTTCTAATTATTGATTATTGATTGGCTTGATAAGTCTAAAAGGTTTGTCGGGAATATTCATGGATCACGAGCCGGGATGAGCTAAAAACGACTCTAGCGTCGTCTGTGAGCGGATATACGGTAACAAATCGCTTTTGTGAAGCCAGTTAGCAAGAGGCACTTGCAATTTCGGCTTCAAGTACGCAAAGATTTCCTTGAAACTGCTATAACTGGTTGGTTTTCTCACCATCGCATCACGCACGGCTTGCCTGATTACCCACACGCCCAGTGGCATGAGATATTGCTCGTTGACTTCCCTAATGACGATCGCCGCGGCTTGGCGTTGCATTGCCAGGAGCTGCTCGCAGACGCCAAGGCGTGCAGAGTAGTATGCTCCCGTGATGTTTGACGCGTATGTCGTGCGCCCGTCCGACATTTCGTGGTCTTGCATGATGACGTAGGTTTGATCCCGGTCGAACATGCGCCAGATCGAGTGCGGTGCCCAGCATTCCATCATCTCGTAGCACCACGGGCGCGGGGCGAGGATGATGTGGAACGAGTTGCCGAGATAACTCGATTCATACAAGAGAAATTCTCCGAGCTCGGGAAAAGTCTTGATCCGAGTTATCAGTTTTTTGGAAATGGTGTCATCCGTCGCCGTGATGGCCCAGCGCGTTGGCACGAGCTTCCGGTTATCTTCAAGTCCGAGTAATCCTGCAGAGAGAATGCGGTAAATGTCCGACACGGGAATGTGACCATCCGTGTAGAGATATTTCGTGATAGCCTCTGATGCCTTGAGATCCGTATCACTGACAACGTAGTCCACGTTCTTGTGTACCTTAGGATTTTCCATGATGACGAGCTTCTGTATGGAGCCTGATGGGCCGTTTGGCGCCGCGTGGTCGTCGATTTGCACGTTGAGGTGAATTCTTTCAATCTCGATCTCGGTGTCCACGGGTTTTTCGGCCATTGCAATCTGCTGGCTTAGGTCGAGGATTTTATCATTGTTCCAGGATTTCACGTGCAGTGGATGCGTCGTCCGGATGAGCGAGCTGCGGAATTGCACCACGTCCATGAGCGATTTTTTCGTGTCGTCCGGCGATCCCGGCACGAGCCATTGCTCGGGCGTGTCCATGGACGACACCTCGACGAGGGAATCAAGGGAACGAGCCTGATTGAATGGAAGCATCGGCCCGATGCTCACCTTTGGATATCCATTATGCCCGACAAAAAAGGCTGGAGGCGAAGCCGAATCGATGTCCAGGTTTGTCGTGCCGCCTCGAAGCAATTCCGAAGGGAACTTGATGCTTTTCAACACCGCGTGCTTGGCAAGGATCGGGCAAGGATTCTTTCCGCAAAGATTACGCGAGCCTTTGCATCGCAAGCAAAGACCTTCCGGGGTATTCGGGCGAACCATGGTATATCGCTGCAATGTCTGCGTTACTAGTGAAACTGACGAATTTAGGGTATTTTATGTTGAATAATAACTACCTAGTGCATCGAATTTCTGAATCGCGAAGATTCGATGTGTGAAAAAAGGAGAAATAATAGAGCGAGAGATCGCCCATCCGAGAGAATCAATAACGATTTTTAAGGATTCAACACGTGGTACAATTTCTGGTTGTTAGCATGAAATTGGACTAACGCATTAAAAAGCTTGTCGTAAATTGGCTTGTTTTCCTGATTGGGCGTGTAGATCTTGTCCACAGGAATGAGATTCTTGCCTTCCTTGAACGAGGTTTGTTTGAGTCCCACTGCAGCGATCAAGATCGCGCCAACGGCACCCCCATCTTGAGCATAGGTTACCGGCTGGATTTTCTTGCCAAGAATATCGGCCATGATTTGGCACCAGACAGGAGATTTGGCACCGCCGCCGACGTACCGGATTGGTTCAGTGATAGCCACATGTTTCGTGGAAAATTTTTCCATCATCCATCGGGTATGGAGAGCGACACCCTCGAGGATAGCGCGGAACATGTCACGACGCCCAGTGTTTAGTCCAAGGTTAAAAAAAGCGCCCCTCACGTGCGTATCTTCTCGCGGGCAGCGATTACCATAAAGCCACGGCGTAAAAATGACGCCGCTTGCACCTGGCGGGGTTTGTTCAACCATTTCATCGAGTAGCCGATAGGCCGACGTGCCTTCTTCCTTTGCCTTAGCTACTTCCAGGTCGGCAAGATGATCCCGCGCCCATGCGAGGCATGCTCCTGCCGTTTCCATGATACCAATATAGCTAAAAGTTTGAGGATTTGCTCCCGGAATACTAGCCTCGTAATCTGCGAGGTCTGTCATCCGCTTATCGACGGTCGTGATAATCCATCCGCTCGTTCCCACGTAAAGATGAGTTTCATTGATATCAACGGCCCCTGAACCTACTGAAATACATGACGTGTCAGTGCCACCCATGATAACCGGGATTCCAGCGACTAGCCCCATTTCCTCCGCTGCTGTCGGCATCAATTCCCCAGCCACGTCGATTGACGGTTTAATATCGGGCAAGTGTTTCATATCAATTTTATTCATCTTGCACAAGTCCTTGTTCCAGGTGTTTTTGCCCGGACGCGTATCGAGCAGCCATGTAGTGCAAGCTGCATCTGGCGAGGAGATCATGTGCCCCGTGCATTTGAATATCAAGTAGTCCTTGACATCGAGCATCTTGTGGACCTTCTTGAACTGCTCGGGCTTGTTGTTCTTGAACCACAAGTATTTCCATAACGGATCCTTGGCCGAACCGGGGCCGCCACCCGTGATCTTGATATATTTCAAGATTTTTCGCAGGTTGTACCCAGACACCTTGAGTCCAGATCTAATACCCTTCTCGAATTCCTTCGTTGCACGTCCATCGATCCAGATGTATGCACGATCGAGGGGTTCACCGTTCTCGTCCACGAATAGCGAGCACTGGGTTTGCGTGGAAAAAGTAATGCCGTTGATTTGATCGGGCGATAATCCCGATTCTTCCATCACTTTCTTCGTGCCATCACAAATCGCTCGCCACCAATCCTTGGGATCTTGTTCACACGCGTTCGGAATACCTTCCGGGTAAAACACCTCATATTCCGTGAGATGACTACTCACTATTTCGATTTTATCGGTGATCTTGGCAAGAACGGTTTTCGTGCCACTCGTGCCGTTGTCGTGCGCGATGATGTATAATTCGGTTTTCATATTTTTTTCACGATTTTTTTTCCGTGTAGATCTGTATAGTATCATAAATAGCTAATGATAAAGATGCAAAGTTAGCAGTAAGCAACCAACTGCCGGAAAGTTATCTTTATTATAACTCGACAACGATGCCAGTTCTATTCTCCACTATCCTCTTTACGCGAAACATGGTCGTCTTTGGATGCTAACTGCTGTAGTTCGCTTTCGGGAATGAAATCATACAAGATATCCTCGAAAGGTGGAGCCTGGTTTGGAATTTCCTTGTCCTCCGACGAGACGATCTTGATCAAGTCGTACTTGTCAGTTTCGTCTTTCTTAGGGCTAGAAGTTGCTGTCGGCTTCTCTTGCCCCTTCGCCTCGGGCTTCATTGTTGGCTGCTTTTTGTCCTCTTTTTTTAGTTTCAATGGTATTCTTCACCGATTAAGTATCTACATTGGACCTTGTTCAAGAAGAATTACTTGATCATCTCGATGGCATCACGCACGGCGGCTTCAAGCGTGGCTGGCAATTTCGGGTCGAGGTCGAGCATGGCAAACAAGCGATCAAGACAACTGCTGTCACCGATCTTGCCGATTGAGATTATTGCATTACCCGCCACCTCGCTAGAAACGTCGTTGGCAGCTTTGAAGAGATCGTCGAGCACGGAGGGATCCCCGATGTCTCCGAGAGCAGACGCCGTGGCCAACCGCACGGATTCCTCGTCGTGTTCCAAATACTTGACGATTTTTTCGGCGGCAGGTTTATATTTCACCTTGCCGATGGCCCCGATCACTTCCTTGAGAATCTCTGGAGTTCCTTCCTGCGTGTCGATTTCCTCGGCTAATAACATGCCCACCTGGGGATCCCCAATCATTCCCAGGCTTTCGATGATCCGGAATTTCAAATCATTATTGCTGCCTGCATTCTTGAGCATCTGCACCAGCGCAGGAACCGGCGTGTTGTCCTTGAACCGCTCGCCTAAAAAACCGAGTGTTGAAGCCACGACGAGTTTCACGTCATCGGAGGGATCACTTGCCATGGCCATGAGTGGCTGAATGGCGGCACGCTCAGCTAGGTCGGCGATTTCGATGACAGCATCGTACCGGTCGGTATCGACTTTTGATTGGGCTTTCTTTAATAATCGCTGCAAATCTTTTGACATTTTTAAATTCTCCTTCTACATAATTCCAATTAATTTGATTGCTTGCGATACAATTCGAAAATTCTCAAATCCCTCGCTCCAGGACACTTTCTAGTCCCTGATCGAGCTTTTATCTGCATATTTATCATTTCAACGCATTATCCTAATTAGCGATGATCATTATAAACAACCTTGCTCATTCTGAACCTCAAAATGCCAAGTTGATTAAGTATAGTATAAACGCGCATTTTACACATTTTAAGCTATTCTAAATTTGCTTCAATTTATATGGATACATGTACCGATAATGAATCCATAACAAAGGCGCGACACCATGGATAAAACAAGACTCGCGAGCCTCGAGCAAGAATTGGTCGATGTTCTCGGCTCTGAAAACGTGACAAGTAACCCCGTGGAGCGATTCGCATACGGGTTTGAATCAAGTTTTCATTTCAGTCCGCCCGCCATCGTTGCGCGGCCGAGAAACCGTGATGATGTCGTGAACATCGTCACGATCGCGGCAAGGAACGAGATACCGCTCACTGCCAGGGGAGCGGGCACGAGCTTATCCGCGCAAAGTCTCTCCTTGCACGATGGGATCCTAGTTGACTTTCGCCAGATGAACAAGATCAAGGCCATCAATATCGGTGACCAACAAGTAATCATCGAACCTGGCGTGTATTATCGCGAGCTCAACAAGAAGCTCGAGGAAGCCGGCTTTTTCTTCCCACCGGAACCAGGTTCGAGCGATTTCATCACGATCGGCGGGATGGTCGGCAACAACGCCTCCGGAATGCACGCCGTCAAGTATGGTGCCACGAAAAATTGGGTCATCGATCTCGAGGTCGTGCTTGCCAACGGCCAGGTCATGCACACCGGGTCAAAATCCTTGAAGAGCTCGTCTGGCTATTGCTTGAACGAGCTATTCGTGGGATCCGAGGGGACGCTAGGCTTGATCACGGAAGTCACTTTAAAGATCGCGCCCGCGCCGAAATGCAAGGAAACATTCATTGCAGTTTTCCCGAGCATCGAAGCTGCTGGCGAGTGCGCGGTTGCCGTCTTGAAGTCAGGCATCGTTCCCTCGGCCATGGAGTTCTGCGATGACTTGAGCATGGGCATGATGAAAGACGCCATGAAGGTGGATTTGCCGCCCGTGGCTTACGAACCGGGGAAAGCCGCGCTCTTCATCGAGGTTGACGGCGCGACGGCGGCGGGCGTGGATGCCGAGGGACGGATCATCATGGCTTTATTGCAAGAGATGGCGATCGAGGTCAGGGAAGCAAGGACCGAGCAAGAAAGTGCCGATTTATGGCATGCGCGGCACGCGCTCCTGACGATCCTCTCGAAAGTAAGGGAAGGACGGTACATGATGTCCCAAATCATGGACATTGGCATCCCGACATCGAAAATTCCTTCGGTCTTGAAGGAAATCAAGGAATTACTTGCCCAACCTGAATATTTTTTATCGATTGCCATTTATGGTCACATCGGCGATGGGAACGTGCATTTCGCATCGATGGTAAATCCGAACTTGGCGCTGGAAGTCGAGAAAGGCATCAAGGTCCGGGACAAGATCGTGGACATCATCCTCGCGGCGAACGGGACGCTCTCCGCGGAGCACGGCACGGGCTGGGCGCGGACCTTGCGGCTTGCCGACGAACTCGGGTACAAGCTGGAGGCCATGAAGCAAATCAAGCAGGCCCTCGATCCCGGGAACATCATGAATCCAGGGGCGTTCTTCGAGGTGCCTGTCGATGAAACCGGCCGGCCGAGCGAGTTCGTGAAACTCGATCCGTACATGCCAGGAGGCGATGGCGCGTGAAGTTCAAGGAAATAAAGAAATTCCAGCGGCAGATGGTGCTGTGCTCGCTGTGCTCGAATTGCTCAGCGACATGCTGCAGTTTCAAGGCATTTGGCTGGGAATCGTACACACCGCGTGCTCGCGTGGCAATGACGCGCTACCGGTTGGCCGGCGTGTTCACCAACGATGCAGCCTATGCCGACCGCATGTACGACTGCACCATGTGCAAGGAATGCGACGTGAATTGCTCGGCTGGCTTCAGCCCGTGGGAATTGTTTCGCTCCGCCCGCATCGATTTATGGTCGTCGGGTAACGCCTTGCCTGCCTTGAAGCCCGTGAACGATAACATCATCGAGAGCAGCAACGTGTTCGGCTTCAATAACGACGCGCGAGGCTCGTGGGCCGAGGCTTTGGATGACGTACTCGTCAACGATGGCAAGAATCTTCTCTTCGCGGGCTGCATTCCCGCGTTTAAAAATGGCGGGGCGCTCAAGAAATTGGCAAGGCTTTATCATGCCATGGATAAACCCTTGACCATCATCCCGGGCGGGGAAGAACTGTGTTGTGGCTTACCAGCCCTTGATAGCGGCAACGTGGACCTTTTCAACGAGCTGATGGGGAAGAATATCCAGAAGATCCTGGAAATGAAGCCGGAACGCATCGTGTTTGCTTGTCCTAGTTGCTATGCTTTCGTGAACGAATATTATGGCAAGGAAAACGAGGATTTCTCGCGCATCCCGCTCGTGTTCTACACGGACGACTTGCTCGAAGGGATCACCGCGGGGCAACTGGCATTGAAAGGTTTCGATGAGCAAACACGCGTCACCTACCATGATCCTTGCCACCTGGGACGATTTGCCAAGCTCTGGGACAGTCCGCGGGAGATCATCAAGCAGGTGCCGAATGCGAGCTACGTCGAGCTGATGAACTGCAAGGAGCACACAGCATGCTGTGGATCGGGCGGCCAGCTCATGATCGTGAGCCCGAGCGCGAATAATAAAGTTGCCGACAAGCGGATCGGGGAAGTCAGGGAACGAAACGTGACGATGCTCGTCAACACGTGCTTCACCTGCCAAAATACGCTCGAAGGTGCGGCTTTTCGTGTTGACTCTGGTGATCTCGAAGTGGTTCATATCCTGGACTTGTTCGAGGATTAAATCTTATTTTAATCGCTTTATTGGGAAATTTACTACCCAATGAGCTTCTTTTCACCCATTTGGCAATACCACACTTTTTTTATTGATCGATTATTGTCTACACTGCGTTTAATTTTCGAGTCGATTCGATTGCTCGAAGGGCCAAGCCGGGCGATCAAACGCGCGATTGAAATGATTCAATCTGGCGATTAAAACGGTCGAAACTAGTAAAGATACCAGGAATTACATGACCAAGTTCATCAAATCCGTGTGCACCGAGTGCGGCCCGAGACGGCCGGCTAGCGATGCAGAGCGAAAATGCCAAGACATGGTACGCGCGGAGTGCGAGGCCTTTGCCGACGAGGTGAAGGTCGACGAATTCACGTGCGCGTACAATGCATATCCCCAGGGCTTGGTTCGCGTTGCCATCGGGTTATTCACGATAGGATTCGTCACGTGCATCACGATCGTGTATCCTATCATGATCGTGCTCGGCATCCTCGCGCTCTGGGTCGTGGTATCCGAGTTGATGATTATGCTTGAATTTACGGATCTTTTCTACAAGAAAGACACGTCGCATAATGTATTCGGCGTTATCAAACCGCGAGCTGAAACAAAACTCCGCATCATTTTTGGTGGACACACGGATTCGGCATACGAAATTCCCTTCGCAAAAAAATACGGGATCAAGATTTCTACCTTGATGATAATCGCAATAGCCTATGGTGCCATAGGCGTGGCACTCGAAGTGACCAAGCTCGTTCTCGATTTATTCGGCAACGGGATGTCCATCAATCTATGGTCTTCCGGATTCTTCCGCATCACTATAATTGACGCCATTTTCTTGGTTTCGTGCATCGTCGGGTATCCATACATGCTTTGGATTGGAAAGAACTGTGGATCTCGCAAGACGAAGGTTCTCGGTGCTAATGATAACCTGAGTGGCGTTTCCGTCGCCCTCGCGCTCGGGCAGTACTTGAAGGAGCACCGCCCGAACAACGTGGAAGTGTGGACAGGTGCCTTTGGTTGCGAGGAAGCCGGACAGCGCGGCTCGAGACGATTCGTCGAGAAGCACGGGGCAGACGGCACGCTCGATAACTCGTACACGGTCGTGATCGAATCGATCGGCGCGGGCATGGGTTATGGCATCTTGAGCGCCGAGAAGATGTACCTCACGTGGCCCGGAATGAAACCCGTGTTTCATTCGAAGGAACTCGTCGATAAATTTTTCGCATCGTGCGAAAATTATGCACGCGTCAAGAAAGCTGTTCCCTACTTCATCAAGCACGAGGCAACATTCGCCGGTACCGATGCAACGAGGTTTTCTCAAAAAGGGTACAAGGCGATCGCGATCGGTGCAGGTGGAACGAATTTATTCATCGAGAATTGGCACGATCATGACGACACGCCCGAAAACATCAATAAACTCATGCTCTGGCACGCGCTGAATTTCTGCGCGACGTTTGTCGATGACATGGACAAGGAAATGACCGGGTAAAAAAAGAATTTAATTTTTTATATCTTTCCCTCTCGCTGGAGAGTCTCGACGAAATCCTTTTCTTTCTGGATGTGGGTTTCCTGGATCATGCGCTTCTTGGCTGCCCATTCAGGTCCATCGAGGTTGTAATACTTCATCGCGACGATCGAGATCACCAGGCACACCACGGGGATGATCGAGAACGCGAGCACCACGCCGTCGCCCACGCTTGCCGGTTGGACAGGGTTTGGCTGGCCTGGCTCGCTCTGGATGAAACCATAGATTCCCAATATGCCCAGGAAGAGCCAGTTAGCGATGCTGATCGAAGGCTTTGTGATGAGCGCGTTGACACCAGCGTAGGTTGTTTCCCGCCGTTTCCCCGTTAGCAATTCGTCGTTATCGATGACATCTGCCATCAAGGGCGTGCCCGACAGCAGATACGATGCAAGCCAGATCATAATGAGCGTTAACGGGATGAACTGGCTCGCGATAGATCTGCCGAAGAACGGGAGCAAACCAAATCCAAGTGCTCCGGCAGCGCACCCATACATGAATAAATGCTTGATCCCGATGCGGTTGATGTACTTGTTGAAAAAATAGATGACCACGACGAGGATCCCGATGATCGGCACGAAATACAAGACATCGGGGAAGAGGTTCAGGGGCATGACAAAGGTGAACACGTACAAAATGCCCGAGAAAAGCACGGTCTGGCAAGCCTGCATGGCGAAATTCATGGTCTCGAACACAAGGAAGGGCTTGTTCTTGATCGTCTCCTTGAGGCTGTCTACAAAACCGAAAGATTCTTCCCGTTGCGCCCATTTATTCTCCTTGAGATAATAACTGCTCCCGTACATGGCCACGCCGCATCCTACGGCAAGAATCACCATTAGCAATTGCCAGAATGGTATGCTGGAACCGGTTCCTTGGAGGTATGCGATGGGCAAGATGATACCGATCATCTGGCCCCCGATGCCGACTGCTGTCGAGTAAATCATTATGGAGGCACGCTCCTTTGACGTCACTGCCATTTCCGCGGGGAGACTATAGGTGATGAGGCCGATCATGGAGAATAACGTGTCGAAAATGCAGAGCATGACCAGAAAGTTTACGAAGAGGCCAACCTGATCCCCCGGTGCCGCGAAGGGAAACCAGATGAATACGAAACTAATGGCGTAGAGCGGCGCCCCGTACCGAACCCATGGCACCCGCCGCCCGAGCTTCGACTTGGTCTTCTCCTCGATGATGCCGAATAACGGGTCATTCAGAGCATTCCATATCGCGAATAACAACCACGCGATCCCTTGCAACGCTGGCGACATGCCATACTTGACATTGTAGAAGAACATGATCTGGCCTTCGCCAAGTCCCGACAAGATGCCGTTGGTTGCGTTGGCGATGGAATAGGAAAGTTTCGATTGAGCGGAAATGTGTTCGTTAAATTCAGCTGAATCAGTCATGTATTCTCTGACCGGGGTCACGGGTAATAAGCGAGTTGGTTCAAATTTCGATTCATTAATCGACCGCATGCGAGCTTTCGGTTCGATCCGACCTCTTTTCGTGATAATCGGGCGAGATTTCCATCATAATGCACGAATTTTCGCTGGAAATGCCCTAAATTTCATTTTTTTGTGTTCGGCAAAAATTAATAACATAACAATATTTTGGATCATTGTTATTTTCAAGCATCCGCATTAAATTACGGGATTTCATAGCAAGAATAGTGCGTGTTTTCTCGAAGCGGGCGTGAAGTCTAAAAGGGTGTATGATATGGAAAATATGGAAAATGAAATGGAAACGTGGGCCGAGGCTCTCTACGACGGCATCGATATCGACAAATATATCGTGTGCACGTACATCTGTTGTTTGCCTTGGGACTACGAAAACCAATTTGCCAACATTGCCAAAGTCCTTGCAGAGGAGCAGAGTATTGGCACTTGGACTCATGTGCCAGGAGAAACGCCAGAAGTGCGCCGCCGTTTTATCGGCAAAGTGCTCCAATGTATCGAACTACCGCAATTCGAGGTCCAGCGTCCTGATCGAAAACAAAAGGAGGAGTTCTATCATGAGCAATTAACTCCCTATTTGATGACGATTGGTTTTCCTATCGAATTGTTCAACGACGATAATTTCTCGTTATATTTAACTTCGATTTATGGAAATGCGTCGATGCTTGGGCCGATCAGGCTCGTGAGTGTACGATTCGGAACAGAAATAATGCGGCGGTTCAAAGGGCCAACCTTTGGCGTTGAGGGGATCTACGAGAAACTCAACATCCCCCTGGCGACCCCCTGGGATCCCGAAAACCCCGAGACTCCTTGCACGAGACCTGTGACGATCAACATGATCAAGCCAAAATCTGGTTACACGAAAGAATTTGGCCAGAAATTATTCTGGGAAGCAGCGATCGGAGGCGTTGATATCATCAAGGATGACGAGATGATTGCCAACGAGCCCCAGATGGGCAATGCCCTTGAAGAGCGTGTCCCGATGTACATGGAAATGCGCGACAAGAAATTTGCCGAAACTGGCGAGGAAACCATCTACACGGTGAACATCACCGACCGCATGGACCGCATGATGGAAATGTATGACCGGGTCGTTGAACTTGGTGGAAACGGTGTTATGTTCAATTACATCAATTGTGGCTGGTCTTGCGTCAAACCCTTGACGGATCGCGGCAAGCTCGTCGTGCTCGGTCACACCGATGGTGCAGGAGCGTACTATGTCTCGCCACTCACCGGCATCTCGTCCGATCTTGTGATGGGTATCTTCCCGCGTATGCTCGGGATCGACATTCCACTCGTGCCTGCGCCGTATGGTAAAGCCCCCTACATCGTCGACCGGTATCTCCAGCTTTGCAAGGCCATCACCATGCCGCTCGGTCCAAGTGACCACCGACTCAAGCCTGGTCTAGTCTTTCCATCGGGCGGCATCCAGACGCAACATATTCCGCAACTCGTCAAGGACCTCGGCATGAACATCGGCATCGGTACCGGTGGTGGCATCCACGCGCATCCCATGGGTTCGATAGCCGGCGCGAAAGCTTTCCGCCAAGCCTATCAAGCATGCGTCGAGGGCGAGTACGATCTGAAGAAGTATGCCAAGGAAAAAGATCTACCAGAATTGCAAGCGTCCCTGGGCATGATGGAACAGGCTCATGAAGGGCTCAAGAAGATGATGAAGGACAAGAAATAAGGAGATTTTTCGTTTTTTCAACTTTTTTTTACATTCGTGGTATTACGACTTTCCATTGATCATTTTTTTGCGTGAGGTTGCAATCGCGTCAACCATTCGTCGACTTTCACGATATCCTTACTCGCCTTTGAAAAACCTTGCTTGAACAATTCCTCCTTGATGTATTTTGCCTTAATGAGGCGATTGATGGCTTTCTCGTACTTCTGCTCTTTTTCGAGTTCCTTTGATTCTTCGATGTAGGCCTTGTACATATCCTCGTAATTCCTGTTCAAGCGACTGATTTCTCCATCAACAAACTTTCGCATCGCTTGATCGGTAAGGACTGTGCTCGCAATGAAGTCGAGTGGTTTCTCAACGTTTTGGCCTTCCTTCACGGAAATGTCGAAGATTCCAACGAGCCGGTCGATGACGTTTCCGAGATCCAAGGCTTGCTTGATTTCCTCGATCGGCCTTGCCCCTGGCAGGTCGTTCTTGCTCGACAGCACGATGAGTGGCAAGCCTTTTGCATTTGCACTATTCAACACCGACCACAAATATTCCTTGGCTTGAACGAATCTCGCTGCATCGGCTGAATCAATGGTAAAAATGAGAAAATCGGGGCTTTTCCAGTAATTTTGCCAGTTCGCGCGGTATGCTTCCTGGCCGCCGACATCGTTAAACACGAATTGCACTTTCCCTAGCGCGATACGCGAAATGCTTACGCCCAACGTTGGCGCGTGTTCCAGGTATTTTTCTTGCTTGACGTAATCGACGAACGTGGTTTTTCCCGCGGCATCGAGCCCGAACAAGAAAATGGAAACGGTCTTGAGCTTCTTTGCCGAGGTTGGGGTTTCAGGACCCTTTGATCGCAAGATGGTAAGCTGCGAAGCCTCTCGTTCCTTTTTTTCGTGTTCCGAGCCTTCCTTCGCTTCTGAAAATAAGGATTCCAGGGTCTCGACATCGTTCTGGGAGACGTCGGCACCATCTGCTCGGAGATTGAGCATGATCTTTCTTGCAATATTGAAATTGGAAAGTGCTTCTTGATAACTCTTGGTTTTTTTTGCAGTTTTTCCTCTTTCCAGGAATTCCTTGAAAGATTCGACGGAATCGGATTGTCGTTCCATGAAACACCAACCTCGTGATCGTTATCACTATAGCAGAAATCCATTTAATACCATCGAGAGTAGATTTATAGTATCCATGGTGGCATCGAACGAAGGTTCGAGCAAGGTGCTTGTAAAAGGCCTCATCTACGCGAATTTCGATGAAAAGCTCGGACCAATCTCGCAGACGTGGTTACCTATAGATCTTTCCATTGGCTTGCGCGAGAAGGTACCAATGGTCATATATAATCTTGGTAGCAGCACCCAAGAAGTTCCAAAAGGCCTTGCCGTCATTCCCGTTCCAGGGATGTCGATGAAAGCCCTCGTGCATTTCATCACGTTCGATGACGAGGAGCGTCGCGGCGGAATCGGTGAAGGAGCCGTCATCTGCTTGATCGACGAGTCCAATGACGTCATTTTTTACCGGTACATCAAGCAATTCGAGGACTTGTTTAACAAGCACGCGAGCGCCATTTCAGCCTTGTTGGAAAATAAAGCCAAAGAAAGGGACATATCAGCCGAAGTTGGCAGCCTTTCCGAGGAGCTTTCCGCCATTATAGATAGCTTAAAGGATCAAGAGCTTTCTCGTGATGCATTTCCTGCAGACGAGGAACTCGATAACAATCTAAAATGCAAGGTCGCGGTGATCGGGGATGCAAATGTCGGTAAGACATCCTTCGTGATGCAATTTACCGAGAAAGCATTCAGGCGATCCTACCTTCCCACTATTGGCGTTAACATCTCCGAAAAAACAATCTCCCATGAAGGTCGGCCCGTCAAGTTCGTGATCTGGGACGTCGCGGGGCAAGTTAAATTTCAAAGGATGCGAAAACACTTCTATGCAGGTTCCACGGCGGTTATTTTCGTGTTTGATCTCACGAACAAGGAATCCTTGAACAGCATCAAGGGTTGGTACGAGGACGTGAAAAAGAGCATCGGTGACACGTTCATGGGCTCATTATTGGGGAACAAGTGCGATCTCGTGGAGCAGATCGTGATTTCCCCGGATGAAGGAGAGGCTGTCGCTCGTGAATTGAACCTCTCCTACTTCCAAACCTCTGCTTTGACCAGCGAGAACATCGATGCCGTGTTCCATCATTACGCGGAAGCCGTGATCTCGCAATCCTCGCGTTAAAAAACTCGTTGTGTCTTCGATGGATCACGATGGCCGGTGGATTTCTTCAACCATGGCTTGCACGTTCTCGATTTTTGTATCTAGCAAGAAGTTGGTTCCACCTGGAATGAACCCGCCATTTTTCCCGAGAATGTCGACTGCCTTGCGCACCTCGGCGCGGACTTGATCTGGCGTGCCGTTCACGAGAAGATCCGTGTCGTCGATGGCGCCCATGAAGGTGATCTTGTCGCCAAACTTTTGCTTGAGGGCTGGCAAGTCGTTGAGCTTGGGTTGAAGGGATTCCACCCCGTCGATGCCAATTTCGACGAAATCAGGGAATAATTCCCCGATCCTGCCGCAAGAATGCAGGGCAAACTTGGCACCGCCGCTATGCACGATTTCAACATAACGCTTGAGATAAGGCTTGATGAACTTTTGCCATTGCGCGAGGCTAATCTGGAGGCCTTCGTTGTACCCGTAATCATCGCCGCACATGACTATCGGGATCTTGTGTTTCACGATGTATTCGAGTGCTTTCTCCTGGACCGTGAAATTGCGATCGAGAATCTCCTTCAAAAAATCGGGCTCCTTGCGGGCAAATTTGGCAACTTGCGCGAGGCCGATGCCCATGCTCAGCGGCTCGTAAACACCTGGTATACCAATGAGTACAGTAAACCCATCGTACTTGCTCATGAGCGTGTGGTGGAGTTTAAATGATGGATTCATGAGCATCAAGGGGAAGTCCACAGGACGACCCTCGTCCCACCAGGCTTTGATCTTTTCCTTGGATGTCAAGAATGGCCCGTTGTACCATAAATGAGGGACACCGTCATTCACGACGAAAGCAGCACGCTCGCCAAACGTATCGACGACCTGCTGCGTTTCCGGATCGAAATGTTCCATGGCAGTTAACGTCACCCAATCGCAATCGAAGCCGAGCTTCACGGAAAGGGCATGGCATAAAGGTGCTCCCGTCATGATGCCATCTTTCGCATAGCGGTGCATTTCTTCCGGCGTGAAACCGATCTTGTCCATAAACTGCTTGTAAAAGCGGAAATCACCGCCTAATATGAATGCGGGGGTAACGTCGGGTTTCCGGTGTTCGAAAGCCGTCATTACCCGTTCGAACTTGTTCATTGCTGCCATGGCTAGTCCACCTCCTTGGTTTGCAGGATCTTGACCAGCAAATACAGCTTGCGAATGCCCTTCAACTTGATTGTACCCGTGAACAACGCCTTGATCATCGCGCCGAGACCGTTGAGCAATTGGGTGGCATCGGCCATGCGGCCACGAACTGAAGCGTCGGGCTTACGAGCAAGTTTCTCTGGATCAGCAACGGGAGTGACCGTGTAATCGCCATCATCGATCGTCATGAGAGCGGCCGGGCGATAGTCGATAAAATCGAACAGGATAGATTCTGATATGCCTTTCGTTGCCTTGCGAAAACGGCCATCGATCTTGTGCTGCCAGAATGCGGTGTATACCAGTGCGGGGATACCATCGAGATGCTGCCCTGTGGAATCGCTTGCGCGTGGAAGCTCGCTCATGAACATGTATCATGCGCCATGAATATATCGTTATATTCCATCGCGAGCACTTGGACATCATGCGCTATTATTTCGAATTCAAGGTGTTATGCAAATGGCAGAAACAATGACTGATGCAAAAATCGTCGTGGTGGGAGCTGGCTCCGTGCAATTCGGCCTTGGCACTCTCGGGGACCTCATGACCATCGGCACCGAGAAATTAGCTGGGGCGACAATCATGCTCCACGACATCGATGAGGTCAACTTGAAACGTGTTGAAAAAGTGTTCAAGATGGCAATGGAGGAATCCAACGACGAGGGCGAACCGGTCAATTACAAGGTCGAGGCCACGACCGACCCCCAAGAAGCACTTCAAGACGCCAATTACGTCATCATGACCATCGAGCACGGCAACCGCATGGAAACGTGGAAGCAAGACTATTACATTCCCATCTCGCTCGGCAGCACGCAAATCTATGGCGAGAACGGTGGACCTGGCGGCATGTTCCACACGTTTAGACAAGTACCACCCATGCTCAAGCTCGCCGATACCATGCACGACGTCTGCAAGAACGCGTACTTGTTCAATTATTCCAACCCCGTGCCCCGGCTCACGTGGGCTATTAACCGGTACATGGGCAACATCGATCCATCATTTTCATCTCGCAATGTTGGGTTGTGCCACGGCGTGGGCTCGGTGATGGCCTTCATCGAGGGCCTTTTCGGTGGAATCCTGAGAAAATGCGATTTCATCTCGGCGGGCCTCAACCATTTCTACTGGGTCATCAAGCTCGAGACCAAGGACGAGGCCAAGCTGCGCCAAATCGGGCCGTATCCCGAGGAAATCGTGCCCGCAGGCACTGACTTGCTCCCCGAGATTCGCAAGCGCGCGCCCGTGCTTTTCGATGAGATGGAAGCCCCGTTACTCAAGGAAATTGTCGAAATTTATGGTCACATCACCTATCCGGGGCAATCCCATCCCGGCGAATACATTCCTTGGGCATTGTACTACGCTATGGATGCAAAGTACGATTTCAAGGCCGATGCGGCGCATGGCCGAGCCGCGAAAAAGCAGATGCAAGACACCATTGATGGCAAGAGCAAGAATCACTGGTGGGTCAAGCAATCCGGCGAGCGGGCCATCCCCATCATGATAGGCATCGAAAATGACACGAATCAAGAAGAGCATGCGATAAACGTGCAAAACAATACTGGAAACGGTTCTTGCATCGAACGACTTTTCGACGACTGCACGGTCGAGGTGCCGGGGACAGTCGACAGGTCAGGCGTCCACGGAAAGCACATCGGGCGCATGCCCCGGGGCATCGAGATGCTGCTCATGCGCGAGGTCCTCTTGCAAGACGCCGTCGTGGAGGCAGCCATCACGGGCGATTACAATCTAGCCCTTCAAGCATTGTGCATGGATGCAACCGTGCCAAATCCGAACATCGCACGTGCCATTCTCGATAAGATGCTGGCAGTGCAAGAGCAATACTTGCCACAGTTCCATGCGAGAAATTGAACACCGTTACAAAATTAATGCAGATCAGAACAACCCCAAAAGATGGTATCGAAGCATGACAAACAAACCTGGACGCGCGAGCCGTGCCACGACATACATGATGCGCGTGTGCAGCTTGGCCTGCGCCGTGCTCGGAGGCACGTGGTGTTTTGGACTCGCGATCATCATGTGGGCCCATCCCGACATCTTCACGACCCAGCCGTGGTTCCAATTTTTCCAAGGCGTGATCATCGTGGGAATTGCACTGTATTGCTTTTTCATCGCTAGCCACCGCATCGTTGTCGTTTTGCTGGTGCCGCTATCAATTTTCTTGGCAGCACAGAACATCTGGGACCCATTTATACGGGCGTCACGAGTGTTCACGGCCTGGGAATTTTTCGGCGTGCTCATGGCGATGATCGGTATCTTGCTGCTCGTGGGCGTGGGTTTTTCCGTCCTCCACGTCATCTTCATCGGCGTGAGAAGGCTTAAGGAGAAGCGAGGCAGAGATGATTACAACTGGTTTGCAGGCCAATTCGTGGATATGGGTGTTGCATTCGTCGACCACGTCAAGAAATACAAGAAAGTGCACCTGGTGTTTGCCCTGGTCTTCCTCGGGAGCGGCGTGCTCGTGAATGCCACGTACCTGAACTGGTTCATCCCTGCAAACGCTACCGTGACGTTGCATCCCGCCAACTACCAGGTCAAGTTCCAATTCTACGGGCCATCTGCCCACAGCTATTACACCCCGGAAGAGATCACTTCCCTCAACAATTCCGGGGTCAGGATCGTCGATTGCCCGGCGATGTTCATAACATACGACGAGTACAAGGCAGATCCGGCATTCTGGTGGCTGAACCTCACGACGTATGAACAATCAAGCCAGTACCTAGCGACGAAAGCGGCCATCATCAGCACTTACTCGTGGTGGAAGCAAAATGCATCGAGGGTCACGTTCATGTACCAGATCTATGGGGTCCCTGGTGGCATGGTCACCGATTATGCCGTCGCGGCTGGCGACTGGGGCGTGGGGGCGTTCTTGCTCGATGTCTGGCTTACCATGCAAGTAGTGGTCGGGGCAAACTTGACAAACGTCGTGGGTTTCCACACGGACCAGGAGGATAACGTGAACGGTGTGCCTCCCTTATCGGAAACCACGGGCTATCCGCCAGTGACGGCAACCAGGGATTACGGGCGAAACATAGAGGCGCGGCAGGACTACCTCGACTTTTTCCAGATGGTGAAGACCACGGTAGAAACCAACGCCACGTGGAAATTGTTCATGCAGAACATGAACAAGACCCACCAGATTGACCACTTCATGTTTTCAACGACGTATGGATCAGAAATCGTCAATGGCCTATCTTATGACAACACTTGGGACATGGACGTCTTCGATAGGAACGTTGTCAATTCCATCCCGTACGATGAGTACCTTCCCATGCTGTACAACCAGCAGTACTTTCCCCCCGACTCCGCCAACTACGGCCTGTACGTGCAGATGAAAACGCTTCAATGTACGCTGGAGAAAGCGGGCTATCCCACGCATATTGGCGTGCTGCTCGGCTGCATGGCCAAACTCGATAGCATGTTCATCGCGAACTACACGGGCATGCAATGGAACGGCGCAGGCGAGCAATCAGTGGACGGCTTCGAGGTGGTGGCGCGGCAAGTCATGGTCGCGAAGAGCTTCAATTGCACGTGGATCTCATTTTTTCCGCTCAACCCCTACGCGGATCAGGGATTCGTGGGCATCTTCAACAGCTTCGGCCCGACGTTCTTTGACAAGCTGAATGCCACGGTGAACGGCGCGAATTCGAGCGCCCCTTTCACGATTCGCAACCTGCCCGATGCGAAGCAAATGCAAGTAGACATTGCCCGTACCTTGTTTCTCTCGAGTGGATGGGACTGGTACTACCTAGTCGCCTTTGTGGCTTTTTTCGCGGTGCCGTGGCTCTTAAATGTCATCAAATCGCGTAAACTCGTTCAAAGCGAAAATATACAACACATGGGTCGCGAAATCAAGTATAACGGGACCAAGATCAGAGAAGTATAAGCGTGCACTTCTGAATTCTCGTGTAAAAGAAATTCTCTTTGATTTTTTTCTAGTAATAACCAATATCACGGCATACAATTTCGACCGCCGCCAGATGTTTTTTTTCCATCGAATTTATAAGGTCGCGTTTGTTAACTCTACATAGCATCTTTTTTAAAAGTCGAACTTGATGATAATGACGGCATCCGAAGATGATGAAAAACGAACCCCGTTCTCGGAAGACGCGTTGCGCCACATTGCCAAGGAAAAGGTCGTGTGGGCATTGGGCGTCAAGCTTCATGCTCTTGCATTTGTTTGCGCGAATATTTTCCTTATCGTGTTGAATCGCACGATTGCTGCACCGGACTCTTGGTGGTCCCTTTACGTCTTGAGCAGCTGGACGGTTGGCATGGGTGTTCACATTAGCGCGTATTTGATCTTCTCGCGTGGCGTGATCGGTGGCAATAAAAAAGGCTTGATCATGAGCGTAATAACCGAGCTCCTCTCTATCCAGGCCGTTATCGTGATCAATATACTCTCGAGTTCTGGGGTTTGGTGGTTCGTGTGGCCTGTTGGCGCCGCGATCCTGGCGATGATCGTTCATGCCATCGTATACATGACGTTCCTCAGGGAAAAAGCAGCTCCCACGGGAGAACGGAAGTCCTGGATGGAACGGAAAGTGGACGAAGAGCTAAAAAAAGTACAGCGAAAGAAGTGAAACGACGATGTTCTTTATGGGAAAAAAACTAGTGGCGAGAGGCCGGGACATCAAGTTATCGCCCCTGGAATTCATGATCTTGCTCAAGGTCTACGATTCTGACCCCGTGGGCGTATCCGGGTACGATATCATCTCGGATTTGACGTCGACGTTCGCAGGTATGTGGGTCGCCCAGTCCGGAACTATATATCCATTACTTTCGAGAATGGCCGAGAAGGAGCTTATAGTCTCGGTGGACGTGAAGTCTGAACTCGGTCCGGCCAAGAAAGCTTTCAGGATGACAGATTTATCCCGGGAAGTCATCGAAGCCATGATCATCGATAATTTCGACCCCGAGCTCCGGTTTTTCGCCAATTACCTGGAATTTGTCTTGAAAATGATGAACAAGCTCAAGAGAAAAAATATCACGTCGGCTATAAATTTCGAGCAAGTCAAGGCAGGACTCGAGCTGTTCTCTGCTCGCATGAAAGACATGATGGCAAATCTTGCGAAATACATGTCCGACGATAAAGAAGCAAAGAACCTCAAGTGCGTGGAATGTGGCGAGTTCATCGACCGCGATGCAAGATTCTGCCCGAGTTGCGGCACGCCACTCGTACAGCAATGAACAATCCCGCTAGCCTCTTGGCTATCGCAAGGGATCGAAAGAGTGGATCACATTTTCTTGAACGCGTCGCCGAGGCCATAGAGTTTCGCAGCGATTTTTTGCAATGTCAAGGGATTCATGAAGCTCGCAAATAACATGTCCCGTCGCGCGTGCTTGCCGACTGGAACCCGGAAGGGTGGATTCTTTTTCCCCACGAGCCACGCGATCTTTCGGACTACCTCATCGGGCCCCGATTTCGGGTTGATGAGGTTACCCTGCTTCTCGAGCAGAGCGTGAAATGCACCCTTGTATTCGCTCGTACTATCCGGTTCCGCCATCATTTTCGCGGACGGGCCAGCAAAATTGGTCGCGAACATATACGGTTCGACCACGGAAACATTAATATTGAACAAATAACATTCCCCTAACAGAGATTCTGATAATCCTTCCACGGCGAATTTCGTGGCATTGTAGAAACCCATAATCGGTAAGCCAACCCTGCCGAGCACGCTCGACACGTTGATGATGAGCCCGGATCGCTGTTTTCTCATCTGCGGCATCACGGCGCGAATGGTTCGTATGTACCCGTACACGTTTGTTTCAAATGCATCTCGCGCCCTTTCATCATCGTAGAATTCGAGAGGACCATATATACCATACCCCGCGTTGTTTACGAGCACGTCAATGCGATTTTCATCGTCGATCACGGTTTTGATCGCTGCCTCGACCGATCCCGTGTCGGTAACATTACATTCAAGCACCTTCAAGAATAATTTATTATCTGCGGCAAAGCTTTCGAGTTCTGTTTTCTTGGCCTCGTTGCGTGATGAGATATCTCGCATGGATGCATACACTTTATGCCCGCAGCGAGCCAATTCCTTTGTCGCGAGGTACCCGAAACCAGAACTGCAGCCCGTGATGAATATTACCTTGGGATCTTGTTTCTTGGCCATAAAACTGCAACCGTGCCTGGATGATTTAATGATAGCTTTATCCGTTTCTCGTGCGTCAAGCCTTTAATTCCGTGATATCGTGCAATGAACCATCGTTTCTTGACTTTCGAGTTGCATTTTTTCACCAATTTGGTATGAAGGCATGAATATGGACACGAAGGATCGTTGGGCGTGCACGGCCATCGTTCTTGGCTGGGCGGGTTGCGTTGCGCTGGCATGGTGGGCGCTGTACTATTATGGAACGTCGATCTTGACGGGCCGGGACGCGTGGTGGATCTTGCTAGTCATCGTCGCGTGCCTCGGATTGCTCGTGACGTGGGGCGTCGTGTCCATCATGAAAGCGGTTCGACAATCCACGGAAGTCCGTTCAGCGACGACCCGGGGGAAAGTATCGAAGGTGGTGCTCGCCACGCTGTCATTATTGTTGCTTGTAGGAGGCGCGTCGACGTGGATCATGACCGGGGTCGAATATTATACCATAAAGGGAAATTACGACCGCGTCCACGCGATGTTGCTGGACCCATCATGGACAGTCAACGCAAATCGCACCGCACGTCGCGAGGGCATTTCAGGCGTGATGGCTGATTATGACCTCGAGCCGCGCATGGGCGATGCAGGGCCAGGAGCAGATGCTAGGGTCAACGTGACAGCGCTTGTCCGTGATTGCGAGGATCTCGGCGTGAATTGCTATCATTTTCTCATCTGGCACCGGAGCACCGATTGGGACGACTTCCAATCGTTCGTGATCGCGGCGGAAAATAGCACGACATTGAAAGCACGTGGTTTCACGTGCTGGCTCTATCTCGTGCCCCCGTCCGAGGCGGATCCTGCGCCTTCGATGCCGTATGGCCTGGATTTCATCGCATGGATGGACCACGCTGCCAATTTTTCCAGGTTGCACCCGGTCGTGACGGCCGTCTGCATCGACGATTTTTACGCGGCGAAGGAAAACCAGGCGAAATTCACACCTGAATACTTGCAAGCAATGCGCGCCGCTGCTGACACCTATGACCCGACGCTGGCCATCGTCACGTGCTTGTACTGGCCGGATGTCGACCCAGGTAACCAGCTCAACGCGTGGGGCGAGGCCGCCAGCATTGCCCCGTTCATCGACGGCATCTTGTACCCTTACATGGATCAATCTCAACATTTTATGAATCACGCGTACACGGGCTCCATGCCCGCTGAAATCCAAGCCGTGCATGACTTGTACCCGGGCGTGCCGGCAATCCTCGACATCTACGTGACCAAGAACACGGCATGCGCCGAAAAACCGAACGCGACATACGTGGGATCGTTGCTGGACGAAGCACGAACCAGTTGCGAGGGAGTGGCTTTGTACTGCGGTCCACTGAAGCTCTCGAACGGGTCATTTGGCTCGTGGACCAGCGGCATGGACGGCCCAGCATCCATCTACATGGCCATCAAATCGCGGTTCACGGCATGGACCCTGACAGGATGGTGATCATTGCTTGTCCTTGCCTGTAATAACATTGCATTCGTCATCAATTCGATGTAAATTAGCGGTACAAGAAAAAGCGTGAAAAAGGGAATATTCCCGAGATTACTCGAGCTTTCCGTCCTTGGTTTCTGTTTTTTTATCCCAACCCTGGAACGCATCATCCAACGCGGCGATGAAATCTTCCTTTCGACCGGCACCGAATTTCACGACGTCCTCGTCGATGGTGAATCCATAATCAGCCGCCCAGTCAACGATCCGGTCGTACAAGGTAGCTTCGTCCATGGCGAGAATCTGTGCCATCTGCGATATCTTCAACCTCTCGGATACTTTCACGAGCTTCTTGAGTTTCTCCATTCGGGTGGCTTCCGACATTGCCTGTCGTTGTTGCACCACCGGGGTTCGGGCTTGCACTTGTGCTTGTTGTTGCTGGGCTTGGGCGAGCTGGTTTTGCCGCTGGATTTCTGCCTCTTGTTGCCGGCGCGCCGTGATCTCGCTCGCGAACGTGTTGTTAAGTTGGGTGACCCTGCTATTCATGATACCGCAGAACACGCATGCGACGACGAAAAAGATGACCAGCACCGGGATCAGATCTTCCCATGCAGGAAAAACGTCGGTATTATTGCTTCCCACGATGATGATGATGAACGCGAACGCTGCAAAGCAACCAAATATGGTTCCCAATCCTTGAAATGGATTCTGGGCTTTCTTGAGACGCTGCATGTACTCGTCCAATTCGGTGTTGGTCAAGTCAACGCCGGTTCGCCGGCGGAACGTGTCCCTTGCTGTTTGCGGATTTACTCTCGCGGCCATGAATTTAGCTTGGTTTGCCCACATATAAGTGTAAACCATGAATCCGGGAAAGGTTCGATGGTTCTTGCGACGAACTAGCTTTGGAGCAGTAGTCATTGCCACGATGGGGGCTGTTGACGAGGCATCGAAAAAAAAGAGAAAGTAGAAAGAGTACACAGTTGTTTCATTCGTCTTCGACGAGCGACATGGGCTGGTCGCAGTGTATCGGAATATCTTCTTCACCGCATTCAGACCCCATGCAGCACACGAGCTTGTCGCCTTCGATCTTCATTGCTTCCCCGCAGTGCATGGGGACATCTTGCGTTTCGCCGCAAACATCACATCGTAGCATTGCCATGGTATCACGTCCACGTTCTTGCATGTTCAAGGTGCAATCGATTCGCGGTGCAAACCGGGTGCACGATCGAACGACCCCGCCTTGATGACCTGGATAGGCGGTGAATTATTCTTCACGGAAGAATATTAAAAGATTTTCCCATCGTGGAAGAATCGTAGCTCTTGAAGTCCACGCGTTTTTTCATTCCAACTGCGTGAAGAGACCTCGAACGTGAATGAACATGTCACCCGTGATCCTTGCTGAATCGAAGGAACGGCCCGACCTCGCCTTGCACGACGAGTACCCGGTGCTCCAGCTCACGACAACGGGTGATCTCAACATGTGCCAGTATTTCACGCATCGCAGCTGGACCATGGACGAGAAACGGCTCTTTTTTATCTCGAACCGGCATCGAGGGATGGAGCTTTTTTTCGTGGACATGACCGGTGGCGAGATCGTGCAATGTTCCAGCGATGGCAATGTGTTCATGCACGCGTGGGCATTGGCCCCGGATGACCGTTCCATCATCTACGCGGGCGGGGCACGGCAGGATGAATTTCACCAGGTCGACCTGGTGAGCTTCGAGGATCGGATTGTTGCCAGGATTCCGGAACATTTTGCCGGTTTCGCCCCGTCCATCATCGACATTTGCCCCGACAACGATACGTTCTACATGTGCGCGATCAAGCGTCCCGATCTCGTCCCGTCGAACTTGCTGGTCGGCTCGATCGCCACGGGCTCGGTGACGCCATTTTTTTCGCCGGAGGATGAAGCCGGCAATTTTTTTGACCACCAGATGCTCGCGCCGGGGTCGTCGACCTTGCTGCAAATCAACAAGACCCCGCGCGCCGAGATGGGTGGAGATGCGCCGCAGCGCATGTGGCTCTTGAATGTCGAAAACCGTGTTTTGAAACCCGTGTACAAGCAAAAAAAGGGGCGGTTCCACGCGTTCGAGCGGGCGTGCCATGAGTCGTGGCTGCCCGATGGCAAGCACCTGTGCTTCGTCGTGCGGCGCGACAAGGTGAAGGTGGTCTCGATCGACGGCGATTTTGGGAAGGAAACCTCGTGGTGCGCGGGCCAGGGACCGAATTTCTGGCATGTATCGGCAAATCCAGCCTGGCCCATGCTCGCCGCCGATACATCGTGGAAAGACTCGGGCATCTGGTTGATCGAGCTCGTCCCGGGTAAGAAAGGGCGCATGTTCAACTTGTGCCTGTCCCGATCGGAGTGGCAAGATCCGGCGTGGTCAAGCATCCAGAAACTCGCGTGGTACCCGCTGCAAAGCCACCCGCACCCGGGCTGGAGCCCGTCAGGACGTTACTTGCAGTTCACCAGCTTTTCGGCGGCCGAGAAAGCAGTTCACGTCTACCTGGTGGACGTGCAGCAGTCCCCGTTTAATAACGATTAAAATTGAGAAAAAAGGAAAATCAAGGGGTCGATACTTAATCGACGTCCACTATCACGTTATTCTTGCAGTTCCAGCATTGAATTGGTTGGGTCTTATAGTAGTCATACTGCTCCTTGGTCAAGGCGATGGATTGGTTGCAATACGGGCATATTTTAATGAATTGCAGCATTCCGCCGCAGTTGGGGCAGCTATACCACGTTTGCATTGCAGGATTTACGACATCGTGGTATTGCGCACACGATGGGCAGTAAAACTTGGCGGTTACTGGAGTTGAAATGACGGGCTGCGGTACACCTGCTGCTCCGTACGAACCCGATGCAGTGGCAGCAGTGCCTGGGGCGGTTGCTTGCTCAAGCGTTGGCTCCGGTTTAAATTCGCCAGCCGATTTCTGCATCGTTTTTTTCGCTGGAAGTTGCTTTTGTTTCTTGCTAACCCGGGTTGATTTCTTGCGCCTTGATGCCGAGATGGCGGATATCACGACGATGCCGCCCGCGATCACGAGAATGAACAGCCAGTAATCCTCAAGGAATTTCACGATTGGGTTCACGCTGGATCCGCCTGACGAGATCTGCACTGTTATTTCGATGAAGTTGGAAATCGTGTTTCCAAAGTTATTAGACGCGACGACGATGAAATAATACGTGCCGCTCGCGAAACCGTTCAAGACAACTGTTTGATTCGTTATGCCCGTCGCGATTAGTTGCAAGCTGGCATTGATCGACGTTATCGGTCGTGAATACACGTAGATGGAATAGTTATTGGCGCGTGTGGACACGGTCCAGGATAACGTGAAATTACCATCGGTGTCGGGGTTGGTCGCGTCACTGTTCAACGTGAAAGAACCTGGAGTTGCCAGCTGCACGGTTACCAGAATGCAATTGGAAGTCGTGTTGCCGATCTTGTTCGTGGCAACGATGGCAAAGTAATGCATGCCGGACGGAACACTCGATATGAAGATCGAATGGTTCGTGAGCCCACCCATAATGAAATAGACCGTGTTGTTAAGATCCGTTATATATCTTGTTGAATAATACAAGGAATAATTGTCTGCATAGCTTGAGATGGTCCAGTTCAAGGCGAATTTGCCATCAGTATCTGGGTTGCCAGCGGTTGATGTCAGGGTGAAGGCGCCTGGCAAATGAATTTCTACAATCACGGCTATGCAGTTGGACGTTCTGTTGCCATTGGTGTTAAAGGCGACAACGGCGTAATAATCCGTTCCGTTCATCACTCCATATACGATGCGGTCGAGAACCGTGATACCCGTGGCGACCGGGAGAACGCTCCCGTTGATCTTGGTGATTGGACTCGGACACGTGTAGACGTTGTAATATTGAGCACCATTCGACGCGATCCACGATAGGGTGAAGCGTCCATCGTCATCCGGATTACCCGCGTCGGAGGATAACGTGAATGGCCCTGGTGGCAGCAATAGCACGGTCACTGCAAGACAATTAGATGAACGATTGCCATGGACGTTGAACGCGACAATGATATAATAATAGGTCCCGTTGACCAAGATTTTCACGGAGCGGCCGAGCGAAACGATGCCTGATCCAATGAGGATCACGCTGCCGTTAATCCGTGTTATGAAACTGTTGCAGGAATAAATTGAATAATTGCTTGCCCCGGATGCCACGGTCCAGTTAAGATAGAATATGCCATCAAGGTCCGGCGTTCCAGCATCGGTTGTCAACGTGAAATGGCCAGGAGGTGGTAATGCAATCACCACGCTTATACAATTTGATACCCGATTTCCATTCGTGTTGAAAGCCACGACGATGTAATAATACGTCCCGTTTGCCGTGATTGTGACCGAACGGCTCAATCCAGCAAGCCCGGTTGCAACGACGGTCAAGCTTCCGTTGATGGTGCTGATGAAGGTGGGATACGTGTAAATCGTGTAATTAATGGCGTTGGTCGCCGGGGTCCACGATAACGTGAAAGTGCCATCCGTATCTGGCGAGCCTGCATCGGATGACAAGTTAAATGCGCCCGGACGTGAGTGAGTAACGGTTATAACGAGGCAATTCGAGCTCCTGTTTCCTTGCGAATTAAATGCCACGATCATGTAATAATACGTGCCATTGACCAACCCTGAAATGGGATACGATAACGCTGTAACGCCAGATGCCATGAGATGGACGGAGCCATTGATCGACGTGATGAAACTCGTGTAGTTGTAGGTCGAATACGTCAAGGCGCCAGCAGCGGCAGTCCAGCTCAACGTGAATCGGCCATCAATGTCTGGACTTCCAGCATCCGAACTCAAGGTAAACGTGCTCGGTGGCCCGAATTGCACCCAAACCTGCAAGCAAGCGGAGGTCCGGTTTCCTGCGGCGTTGAAGGCCACGACAACAAAATAATAGGTCCCGGCTCCATAACCGGAAAAGTGATACGTCCGGTTAGTATTGCCCGAGATGACGAGAGTCGAGTTAGCATCAATATTGTTGAAGAAATACGTGTTTCTATATATTGAATACGATGTTGCACCGCTTGCAGCTGTCCAGTTGAAGTTAAAAATGCCATCGATGTCCGGGCTTGTCGCGTCCGTTGTAACCTTGAAAAATCCAGGCTTGGATGGGTTTGACGTGGAAATATAGATCCAGATCGAGTTCGACAGCCGGTTACCATAATTGTTGTAGGCAACGACCGCGAAGTAGTTGTTAAGCCCGCTGCCCATGCCGTCGATGTAATAGCTCGTGCCAGTAATACTCGTTACCACGGGAATCGTCGACGGGCCGATGGACGTGATGGAACTCGTGCTGTAGTACACCGTGTAATTTTTTGCACCTTCAGCCACCGTCCACGATAACGTGAATTTACCGTCTCCATCTGGAAACCCGGCATTGCTTGACAATGTGAATGTGCCTGGCGGGCCTAATAGCACTGCTTTTTGGAGGCAGTTGGAAAGCCGCGTTCCGAACTTGTTGATCGCGACTGCCATGAAGTAATATGTTGCCGTCGGGAGATTTGCCACGTGATAGGATTGATTGACAAGATTTACCGCTATCAAGGTCAAGCTTCCATTGATCACGGTGATGGGCTGGTTGTAGCGATAGAGAGAATAGTTGTCCGCTTCGAATGCAGCCGTCCAACTCAGGTTAAACGCACCATCGATGTCCGGATTCCCGCCATTAGCCGATAACGTGAATGAACCAGGCGGTGACAAGAGCACGTTGACTCGGATGCAGTTTGACATCCAGGTCCCATATTCATTCCGCGACACGATCACGAAATAATACGTTCCCGTGGCATAATTCGTAAGAGACCTGTTCATGCTCGTCAAACCAGCTGCGATCAAGGTGCAGCTTCCATTGATCGCCGTGATCCGGCTTGAATACCGGTAGATCGAGTAGTTCTTCGCGAAATACGACGAGCTCCATGTCAGGTCAAACACACCGTTCGTATCCGGCGAACCAGCATCTGTTGTCAAGGTGAAATTTTCCGGCTTGAGAGCGACTTTCACGATAGTGGGTGCCCTCGTGTATGCAAGCTCATACCTTGCAAGATACAAGTATCCGGCGGGATCGTAGGCCATTGCCTGGAATATATGCTCCTCGTTTGCCCACGTGTTGTTATACAAGCAAGCGCCGGATTGATTATATTGCGAGAGGATCGCGTTCCCCAATTGTCCCGTGATGTAAATGTTGCCAAACCGGTCGACGATGATATCGCAGGCATAATCATCATATTCCGCGAAATTCGTGGTGGTGTTCCATTGCTGGACCCTTGCCGCGTTGAACTTGATGACGGATGTTGAATACACATAACCCTGAATTTGCTCTGAAAAGGTCGAGATGCAGCTAGCAACATAGATGTTCCCCGACGCATCGAGCGTGATACCAAGCGGGACGCTAGGGTTTCCTTCCTGGCCACTCGTACCCCAGGTAATGTTCCATTGCTGGTTTCCCGCGCTGTTGAACTTCGCCACGTAAATGTCGTCTTGGCCTGCGCCGGTGCTGTTTGTCGTGCCAGCGATAAATATGTTGTCTGACGTGTCGAGAACAAGCCCGTAGCAGAAATCATCTCCCGCTTTGCCCCAAGTTTGTTGCCATTGCAAATTGCCATTGGTGTCATACTTGAGTACGATCCCGTCCTCGTTACCCCCGCCATAGCTAGACGTCGTGCCAGCGACGATGACATTGCCGCTTGAATCGATGGCAACGCGATGTGCTTCGTCATATGGCGGCCCGCCTCGAACCCTGTTCCATTGATATGCCCCAGCGTTGTTATATTTGACCAGGAGCAAGTCACCCATGTATTCTCCGCAAACAAAAACATTTCCGCTCGAATCCACTGCAATGCCAAATCCTTTGCCATAATTCGCGCCATACACGTGCGACCAGATCACGCCTCCCGTGCTATTTAACTTGGCGACGAAGAGTTGGGTTTGGTATACGGTCAAGTAACTCGTGCCCGTGACGTATAGATTCCCAGCAGCATCGCGCGTGATGTCGTTCAATTCTTGTCCCAAGGGTACTGCTTTTTCCCAGATGATGTCGTGCAAAACATTTATTTTCAAGCAATTTGACAATCTATTTCCAAATTTATTGATTGCACGAATGATATAATAATACGTGCCATTCGTGAGCCTCTTGATCGGGAAGGACTGATTAGTATTCCCGGTTCCCAGCAGTGTTGATGTCGCGTTGATCTGCGTAATGAATCGATTGCTGGTGTATATCGAATAGTTATCGGTATACGTCGATGCGCTCCAGGTGAGGTTAAAATATCCATCATCGTCTGGATTACCTGCATCCGATGAGAGGATGAAGTGATCTGGAGGAAACAAAGAGACTACAACCGAAATGCAATTGCTCATGATGGAGGTAGACCTGTTTATTGCCAATGCGACGTAATAATAGCTTCCATTTGTATTCCCTGTTAATGTTTTGATAGTTCCAACGATTCCTTGCGCAATCCGCGTCACGCTTCCGTTGATCACTGTTATCGGGTGGTTATATTCATAGATCGAGTAATTATCTGCTTGTGGCGATGGTTCCCAGTATAAATCAAAGGTACCATCAACATCTGGTTGGCCGGCATTCGTGCCTAGCGCGAACTTGGTGGCGACCTTTAATGTCCATATATTAACATTAGAAGTCCCCGATACCCCAGTCATGTACGTGTAGGCTTGTGAATCGACACAAATGCCATATCCTATATCGAAACCAGATCCGGAGCTGAAAGTATTCGTTCCGATGTTGGTGCCTGTCGAATTATATTTTAAAACGAGATAGTAAATGTCGTTTAATCCAATTAGATATACACTTCCTTGAGCGTCGCAAGTCACTCCATGTGCCTCGGGATACGTGCCCGAGTATGTTCTTGACCAGGTTAAACTGCCAGAACTGTTGTATTTAATAATAAATAATGTTTGCACGTTTGACCAGTCTCCGACAACATATATTTCATCCAGTGAATGAATGCAAATACTGCGCCCGTATCTATAACCTGTTGAAATGCCCCACGTGCGATTCCAGATATAATTTCCGTTTGTATCGAACTTAACAAGCAGGGAGGAATCGTGCGCGCCAGGGAGATACTCGCAAGACCCTGCAGCATATAAATTTCCAGATGAATCAACGGCAACACCATAGGCTATTTCCTGGGAGGCATTTCCCCATGTTTTATTCCATAATCGATTTCCATTCATGTCGTATTTCAAAATGATGACGTCGTAATTCGAGCCACTCACGAGCTGTTGGCCTCCCAGGTATATGCTATCATCAGTTCCGATGGCGATGCCATTTGCTTGCTCATTTAACGTTGTACCCCATGTTTTATTCCAAATATAACTGCCATCTTTGTTATACTTGACCAAAAGGGCATCATATCCGCCGTTTCCATAACTTTTCGTGTATCCAGAAACATAAATGTTCCCCGCAGAATCAAGTGCCATTCCGCTTGCATAGTCGGCAGCAGGACCATCCCAGCTTCGTTCCCACAATTCCTTGCCATTGGGGTCATATTTAATGATGATGATGGCAGAAGTTCCCGTGCTACCGAGATGAGGGCTATCACCAACGACGTAGACATCTTTTTGCGAATCCAAGGCTATGGCATAAGCATCATCGATATCGGTATTGTTTGCCCCCCACGTCCGTTGCCACATGATCGTCGCTGATGCATTCGGCGAGCGTAGCCCCAACCCTGCATTTCGATCATCATGATATATCACTTTATCATTGGCAAGGATTATCATTGCAAACGAAAAAACCAAACAGCAAGCAATAAATGTGCCATTTTTTAGAAGATTATTGTGTTTTCTCAACAGGACCTACCCCAGAATCATTGATCATGTGTTTCATTTGAGATTATCGATTTATCGAATTATTTGAACATCCAGGTATTTAAGCTAAGATTTTTTTCGTACAGGAAATCCGAAAGAAACAAGGTAATCTCGATCGTTTAAGAAAACCTTGATATCTTTTGTTTCCATGGCCTTTCAACGTCCTCGTTCTTGCAACCTTGGCTGATTTCAAGGTTTAATTGCCCTTCATTGCCACATTGGAATTATAAAATGGTGAATGGCGGCCCTCATCATCATTTTAAAATTTCCGGCATGTATAGTGATTTAGAGATGAGTTATTTTAATCTTTTTGCTGCAACGAGATTTACAGCATGGCCACGCCGAATTGAAAAACCGATCTCCCCTCTTCACCATTGATTGCTTCATGCTCGTTCTGGACATTTTTGACGCGGAATTGGTTTGCATCTCTTGATACTCCACGAGAAAAGGTAAGTTGACGAAATTTTTAGCCCATTCATGGATTAGCCGTGTCTTGTTTAATTTAATCTAGATCGTGCAACGAATTCTCATCCTAATAAGATGATATTTTCGACGATTCGCTTAGGAAAAATATGGGGCACTGCCACATGATAAACGAGAGATATAACTTTAAATAAGTCAATGAAAGATGGATAATACAAATCCAATAGAATCGATATCTAATGATTACTATGGTCGGTAAAAAGCAAGCCATAATCATGGTCACGGCGACAGCACTCATCGGACTCTTTGCTGTATCTGCTCTCGTTCAGGATATGAATTCAGATGTCACGGCACATGGCGTTATCGTGCCAGACAAAAATGAAGCAGATGTTGGAGAAAATATCACATTTTACATTCAAGACATGGGAATAGGACAAGCCATTACCACGCATTTCATCGTGGATTTTCATGACGGCACGCCACCCGTGGAATTGCGGCAGGAATATTCCGTGATTCATAGTTTCCCTTTCGAGGGAAAGTATGGCATCACCATGATTGCTATTAGCCCATATGGTTTGACCGAGACAACGAGCGCGAACATCGACATCGTGAATCATCGTCCAGCCGTGGACATCGTTGCCCCAGGCAGCGCGGTTGAAGACGAGAACATCACGTTAAGCGTGAACCCGTTCATCAATAGCACGTATCCAGATACACCTAATGACGTGGCAGGGTTGAAGTACCAATGGCGATATGGCGATGGATGCTTTGGAAATGGAAACGTCACCACGAAGTCATACAATCAATCCGGCATGTATCCGGTGGCTGTTTATGTTTCGGATGACCAAGGCGCCATTGGTTATGCTTCCACGACGATCCAAATCAATAATATTCCGCCAGTTGCTAATTTCACGTGGTCTCCCGGAACAATAATAGAGGATTCGAGCATATTATTCGACGCGCGATGTACCACGGACACGCCCTCCGACGTTGGCTCGCTGGCTTATTATTGGGATTTCGGTGATGGTCATGTTGACAAGAATATCCTCGTTTATCATACGTTCCTGTCATCGGGCACCTTCCCGGTAAAGCTGGTCGTGATCGATAACGACAATGCAAAGGATAGCATCGTGAAACAAGTAACCGTCGTGAACGAGTTACCGACGAGTCATATGGAGAATAACAGTCTCATTCTTAACGAGGGCGACACGGGAATATTCGCCGTGGATGCTAATGACACGACATCCGATATTAACCAGATGGCATACTCGTGGAGTACTGGCGGGAATGGTTCCACGGCCACGCAACGCTACACGGATGAATGGAATGGGAATGTCGTTGCCACGGTCACGGATCCCGCCGGGTTGCAATCGACCGCGACGACGGCCGTGAGTGTCTTGAACACGAATCCGGTCATAATGGTCGATTCCGTGAACATGATAGGCAACATCACCTTGCACATGGCAGGAACCATGAACAACACGCTGTTCATGCGAATCATCAAAAACGGGCAAGAGCAAGCAGTCACGTCGCTGGTCCGAAATGCCACGCGCACTTGCTGGGATGGCGTTTCGGCAACTCTTCCGATGAATTTTGACTTGTCGCAAGATTGGCAGGTCCAGGTCTTTTATGGCCGTCTCAACCAGAGCGCCGTGAGCAAGTCCACCGGCGTGCCAGGTGCCAACGACCTTTTATTCAACGATTCGCACAATTACATTGCCACGGGACCCGCAAGCGGCGCGCGCGGCGCAAATCCGGCGTGGCTCGAGTTCCAATTCAAGGATGGCGTGTATTTCACGCTCTTTCATGTGTTCTGGGTCTGGAATAATTATTCGTGGACGTGGAACATCAGCCCAAGAGATTATCTTGCAACGTCAACGCTTACCATCTTGGGCCACGTGCTTGACCGCGGTACCGACGTCCTGTCTGCCCGTGTCACGTGCGGCAATCGCACGGCCGTGTTCAATGCCACAGCGCCAACGGGAATGTTGAACTTCACTTTCACAATTCACGGCTGGGACAATTGGATCAATTACTGGCAAGCCAAATGGACGTCCTGGTGGAATCACTGGAACGAGTTCTGGTCAAATTGGGATGATGATTTCGACTCCTGGTTTTCATACTGGTGGGCCATGAATAGCTACCAGAATCAGCATTCATGGTGGCAATCTTGCTCATCCCGGTGGGATCACGACTCGTGCTTTATCAACCACATCTTCAACACTCAATGGAACGATTTTTACTCGATGTGGGAATGCGGGTGGTCATGCTGGTGGGGCGTGGATTGGTGCGACCTTGCCGATTTTAGCTGGAAGCCCATCAAGATACAAGCATGGGACGACGATGGTGGCAACGGGATACTCAACGTTACCATGCATTCGGTGAATGGAACGCCAGTCATCGATCACCTGTCTCCACGAGTGAGCCTGACCGTTCCTGGTTACCAGGTTTACGAGGACGGTGCTACCTTTTTCCAAGTTTCAGTTGCTGATTATTGCAACACGTCGGTGCCCGTGAATCCGGCAACCCTGCAATGCTCGTGGAATTTCGGCGATGGCACCATCATCGCTGGCAATGCGTTCAATGCTACGCACGCGTGGGCCCACGCGGGTGAATACATGGTCGAGGCAACCGTGTCCGATGGATACTCACGTGGCATAGATCGAGCCATCGTGACCGTGGCAGACCGCCAGCCATACGTCATCGCGATAACAGGTTTACAGAATCTCACAGTTGATCAGCTCGCCAATTTCTCGGTCGCGGGAAATATCATCGACACGCCTTCAGACATGCCATCCCTTCGATGCATCTGGAATTTCGATGACGGCACGTTCGCGACTGGTGACGCGGTGAATCACTCGTGGTCTTCGCCTGGTTTTTACACGATCACGGCGCTGGCCATCGACAATAACGGCATCGTGGGCAAGAATAATCTTTCCATTCACGTTGGTGAGTCCTTGCCGGTTGTCTCCGGACCATTTGGGATTGATACCACGCAAGAGATGCTGATCAATTATAACATTACATACGGTGACACGATACTCAACTCGCAAAATCTCAGCTTCAACTGGAACATCGATGGCGTGAGTTATGCATCGCCTCGATTGTGCGCCGTGCTCGATCCTGGCATGCACAATGGTACTTTTACGATCACGAACCCTGCAGGCGAGTTCACGACAGCAAACGTGAATATCCACGTGGTGAACATCATTCCTACCGTGATCATCCAGGATTACATGTTTTACCAGCCAGAGGGTCCGATAACTTTAACAGCTTATGGGCTGGATGCCATCGAGGACCTGGGGACGTTATCTTATAATTGGACCATGAATGGCACGTTCACGGTCGTCCAGCAAGGTGGCGACAGGTCTATCATCAGCTGGACTCCACCGCATTCAGGCACCTACGATTGCCGCGTAACCGTGACTGATAGTCATGGTGACACGACAGACGCGCAATTCTTCGTGCACGTGACACTCGATAACGACGAGGACGGCGTGCCGAACGAGCTCGAAGCAGCCATGGGCACGAACAGCTCGAGCCCTGACTCCGACGGGGATGGCCTGTCCGATGCTTACGAGATCAATTACTCCCACACAAACCCGGCACTCAAGGACACAGATGGCGACGGGCTCGTTGATGGTTATGATCCCATAACGAACACGGGCGAGGCCTTGCTAGGCACGAACCCGTTATGCAATGACACGGATGGCGATAATCTGACAGACGGTTTCGAGGTGTTCGGTTGGAACATCACGATCCAGTACGCGAACGGGAGCCTGGAAACCAGGCACGTGACATCTGACCCGTTGAAGGTCGACACGGATGGCGATGGACTCACCGACTATCAAGAATGGGTCTACCACACCGATCCACGGAGTTGGGACACGAACCACGACGGCATCAGCGATTACGCTGAACGGTATAACGCGACGACCATCGACACTGACCACGACGGCATTCCAGATGTCAAGGAGCTGGCAGGATTCAACTTGAGGCTCGCTAACGGGACCACGATACACGTGACATCCGACCCGACGAAGAATGACACGGATGGCGATGGCCTGTCCGATTACGAGGAATGGTATCCAGGAGCCGATGGGTACATCACGAACCCGTCCTGCAATGACACGGATCACGACGGCGTACTTGACAGCGCTGAAGTGTTTTCCAAGGCCCAAGAATACGGGGTGCGGCAGAAGATCCCGGACAATACGCCTACTAACTTCCATTTCACGGCGAATTTCGGCAATAACTTGAAAAATATCACCGTTACGTTCGGTGCCACAACGGGCGAGGGTAACAAAGCCGATTTCCACGCGATCGTGACGTATCAAGGCATAACCGTCGTCGATAACTCGTCAAGAGGCCAATCTTATTACTTCAACGTTACCGATGTGACTAGAAAAACAAATGGACAGGCAAATGGACTCTGGCAAATCCAAATCACGACACATGGCTCCGACGCCATGCTCGAGCTCTTCAAAGTGGAAGCCGCTGTCCAGCTGAGCCCCATCGATAACGATACCGATCACGACGGGCTCACTGATGGCCAGGAACTGAAAGGAACCACGGGCTGGTACACCGATCCATCTCTCAAGGACACGGACGGGGATGGATGGAGCGACTACAAGGAGATTTACCAGACCCATACCAATCCGCTCGCCATCGACACGGACGGTGATGGCGTGCCCGATTCCAACGATGTTGACCCGCTTCGAAATGTCATGATCAAAGTGCAGGTGAACTGGGGCCGTTGGGGAGATGCGTTCTTCCGCGACATTGACTTGTCCAATCCTGAGCTCGCAGTGGTCACGACTGTGGGTGGCATGTCGGTTGCGACGAGCAAGCAAACAACGACCCAAGATAGCAAGTATTGCGCCATCTATGGGTATTACTGGGGTGTTACCGACACGCACGGTTCTATTTGGCCATGGCAATGGTCGTATGGCTGGATTCGTTTCACGGTCTCGTCGTGGTCGATCAACACGGAGGCCCAGTATGCAAACACGTTTTTCTACTTCGACATTCCTGACAGCGCGAAGACCGTGACGATCTCGTCGCAGCTATGGCACATCTGGCAATATACCGATGACGTTGGAGATCAAGTGCTCCCGAACGCGCCAGTGCAAGTCTTATATAACGTGGGCACGACGAACCACACGGCAAATCTCGTGGCCAGCTCGGGCAATAACGATGTGGGATACACGGTAACGACCATCGGGCTGGACAAGGTGAACACGATCGCCGTGTACGAAAACGAATCCTCATTCGTGAACAATCACTACAGCAGTATATGCCAAGAAAACCTGATCATGCTCGATATCACGTCGCCTGCAAGTTCGTTCACTAGCGAGACAAGGTTCAAGCCGGGGCTGAATGTGATAGTGGTTCCGACAGATATATATTCAGACACGAAACTACACAAGGTGATCGAACTTGCCATCAATGACTCGACGGGGTATTTAAACCGGTCAGTGTTGCCGTCATGTTTACAAGGGGCGTGCTTCGACGGCATCGACCGGTCAAAGGGTTCGATTTCCCGGCACGTGGAGTCGATCATAAACGCCACGGTAACCTTAGCAACGGCGAATTCAATCCTTGCTCTAATCCTCACGTCCGCGTCGAATGAGTCCATCACGGATGCGTTCAAGGCCAAGCGTGTTAACGCGTGTACTTTGGGCATTGCCTCTGATGTGCTGCAACTGATCCCATGGAATGGGGCAATTTTACAATACCAAACTACGCCAGGCCCGATGCCTAAGACCTTAATCGGTGCAATTGAACAGTTCTTTGTCAGTTTAGCAACACTGGTATGGGGTGGTATCGTAGCAATTGTGGGCTTCCTTGTCCAATTGATCACACTGATCGTGCAATGGGGCATGTCGATCGTTGGTCAGATCACTGCAATGATCGCAAAAGCAGTTATGGCCGCAATTGAGGCGATCGTGAAGGCATTGGTGTTAGCGTTCGTCTATTTAATGTTCGCATTTACGCTGCTTTCAATTGCTGGATTATTTTTAGTATTAATTCCTGTTTTCGCATTTATTAATGTTATGCTTCAAGGTGATTATACATATTCCATAAATTCCTTGAAAATCACAAAGGACTCCACATTCATATCTATGGAGTATGATATAAACATGTATTATTTCGCACCCTTGGATATTTCAATTCCTAATATATCATTTTCCGTTTCAACTCAGAAAGGTGGCTTCCAAGGTGATATGAATAGTTTTTCATCATTTCAAGGAAACATATCAAGTATGATGACTCCATTCCTTCCAGATCTTGGAATTAGTACTACTCCTGAAAGCAATGTCAAAACAATGAATACTGGCTTGATTGAAAGCGATCCACCCGCCGACGAAAATGCCTACCAGGATGGAGCAATATTTGCTATTGCTCTATTCGGGGCAGCGATGATTATACTTGCAACCATTGAGCAAATTATTTCCGGAGCCAATCGTGGATATGAAATTGCCGCATTTATAATCACGATGATTGCTTTAATCATAGGCATCGTCATGATCCATAAAACTTTAACAGATGAAGGAAATACAGGATTTATACATGGAATGTCATTAGGATTTGCAATTGTAATCCTTTTAATGACTCTCTGTTATGCGTTAGTTGAAGCGAGGTCTAAACCATTAAATGAAATATACGATAAAATCGTGACTTTTATTTCTGGATTTTATATCTTTAGTGATATTGCAGTCTTACTCGGTTTTCAAGCTGGGAACATAGCGCCATTAATTATAGATATGGGTGCAGTATTTCTTGGAGCAGTGATAATAGCTTGCTTAAAAGAGGATTCAACAAGGGAAAAATTGATAGGTGGTTTTTATCTCGCAAGTATTCTCGTCTGTATTATATTTCTTGCCATCGCAGCTGGTACTGGTACCAATAGTTAAGTAATTTTGGATTTTTACTTTGTTTTTTTTAATATAATTGATTAGATGAAAAAAATGTCGAGTTATAAGGAATTCATGAGCTTGAAAAATCCACGAGTTATTGTATTTCTCATTTTGTTCGCGATTAACGGGGGCGTTTTAACCGTAAGCTTTATTTTTTTGAGTGAATTGTTCGGACCTTTATCTGTTGATCAAAAACGATTCTGGATATTCATCTTGGGAACATCTGCTTGGATTTTTCTCTATTCAAGTTGCATCATAGCTATAATAGCCGCTAAAAAACAATTGGAAGATGTAATTAGGAAAAAGAATGAAAAATTGATAAGACTCCACAAAAGGCTGAATATAATGGCTTTTTTACTTTATAGCTCATTAATCAGTCTTGTTACTTCTCTTGCTATATTTTGCTATGTCAAGAGTCTTTACGAGCCTACATACGCAGACATGCTACTAGTACCATCGAACCCCGTCGGTTTCACGATAACGTTCATTTTCTGGATCGGTGTAATGCTTATGCCTGCCGGAATTATTGACTTGATCTACATCTGGGTTGTTACAGAACCAGATTACAATGAACAAAATCCCGAAACTACCTTAAAAAATGGAAAAGTCGCTTGACATATTTGAGTAAATCAATTCCGGTGTATCTTGCATGGTAGAAAATTCAAATTCTTCTCCAGAAGAAAATGCCGGTAAAAAAAGTCAAATTATTCCCGACCGGTGTAAACTCTTCATCATAGAAATTTCATTCGTGTTTCTTTTCGGGTTCTTTGTTCTATTAATTTATTCACTTCAGGTGGAATTTCTTTTCATTATACTGACAGCGTTGATGATTGGTTGTTTATTCATGATTGTGAATTATTATATGGTCCAAAAATTCAATCAATTGCCAAGAAGGAACAAGAATCATGTATTTAACATTTTTTTACTTGATTTGGTTGTTTTCGCGGTTATTTTTGTCTATTTTTTAAATCCCTCATCGATTCCTGCTTTGATCTACCTTCTTGCATTTGTCCCATACGGTATAATTGCATCGACAATCAACTTTTACCACTATATGCAACTTAAACGCAAATGAGATTATTTTTTACCTTTCTTTCCCGCCGCCTTGCGTTTCGTGAAATAGGCTTTCATCGGCTCAAAGTAAAAGTCTATCCAACCTTGGTGGTACGCGTCGACTTGATCCTCGGGCAAATTGGATTGCACCAGTGTTAGCGTTGTGCCGCCCTCGGTCTCTTCCAGGGTAATCTCGAGATCAGAATCGGGGTCGTCCTCGGAAAAATCCGTCGTGCGCCACTTTTGAACGATGCGGTGATTCGGTTCAAGCTCGACGAAGGTTCCTTCTATGTAGCCGTCGCCAGTAGTGAATTTTCCACCGATTTCGGGATCAATCGAAGCCGCAGTGTTGTCCGTCATCGCGCTATGCTTTTTGCTGTCAAGCCATGCCTCGTAAATCTCTTTTGGCGTGGCAGGAATGATGTCTGACAATTCTAATGTTCCGGTCATTTAACATGCACTTTTTCGGTTGTATTGTAACTTGAATCGTTAAACGGATCGCTTGATGATGTGAAATCCCTTGTGATCCTTGATCGGGTCGGATATCTCGTTTGTCCGGAGGCTGCTGGCCGCATCCCAAAACTCTTCCGACACCGCATTTTTCTCGATCGTGCCCAGCAATCCACCTTGGGCCTTGCACGTGGCATCGATTGAGTATTTTCTAGCCATGTCCTCGAATTTCGCGCCGCTTTCCAATTCCTTGATGATCGACTCGGCTTGCTTGAACGTCGGCACGAGAATGTGGCTTACCTTGAGCTTCGTCGAAATGCCGTGGGGGCCAACGCTCTTTGACGAGACTGACGCTTTACTTGCCCCGCCACTTTTTCCCGAATGTTCCTTTACCATCATCATCGCCATTTTAATTGGTTATTCGGTTCCTGATGTCCGATCGTGAATGGTTTTCACGACGAATTCCTCGTAAGTGGTGGCTTTCCGGCCCAGTAACCACGACAAAACGTTTGCATTGCCCGGAAACCCGTGTTCCTCGTAATATCGAAACATCCGCACGAGCGTGGCAATCCGTTCCGGCTCCCTTCCGATGCTCGCCATGCGCTCTTCCCACGCTTCGACAGGAATGATGCGGGGCTCGATCGTGATGCCGAGATGCTTTTCCCACAGCTCGATGATGCTGCTGACGGAAAGGCAATCCCCGCTGCAGAGCTCGTACGTGGCATTCACGTGCGTTTCATCGGATAGCACGATAGCAGCAGCTTCTCCCACGTCGTCCAAATCCACCATGCCCACGCACGTGTTCACGTCATACATCGTCGGGTACACGCCTTGCGAGATCGCGTCCCATTGGTCGAGGATATTTTGCATGTACGAGGCCGGCTGGAGGATCGTGAACGGCACGCCCGATTGGATGAGCGCATCCTCGACGTGCAGCTTCTGCAAGTGGTGGGTGAGCCCCGACAGTTGCGGGTGCATGACGGAATGGAAAACGAAGCGTTCCACGCCCTCGGCCTTGGCGGCATCGATGAGCATCTCGCCAATGGTGGCTTCCTCGGGATCCGCCGAGGGACAAATGTGATACACCGCCTGCGCCCCGTTCACGGCTTGGTCCAGCGTTGCTCGATCGTGCATGTCTCCAACAATGGTTTCTCGCGCGCCGGCTTGTTCAACGATCGGTACTTGATCCTCCCGATGTACCAGCGCTCGGATTACCTCCCCCGTATTCGCGAGGTGAGGGATGATTCGCAAGCCAGTTCTTCCAGCAGCCCCTGTAACCACGATCATGTTCCACTTCATCTCTTGTTATGTTGTTTATTGTTTGCGATGGACATTCGTGCCATCGAGACCATGAAATCGATGTTCGGACATTTAAGCAATTCGGCTTCGCTTTGCTTGAGGAGACCTGGACCTGGCGTGAGAGAGCCTATCCCTTGTACCAGCCTATTCTTTTTTAAAGAACGAGACTTGCTTCTCAAGGAAGAATCTCGAGAAAATAAAAAAATGGATTGTGATCCTTGCGTTCAAGGTTTCTCAGGAAGTTCATTCTTGACCTTTCTTTTGCTTGTATATCACGGTGGCCACGATGAATCCAAGCAACCCGATGATGAGGCCAGGCATGTACCCTGGCGTGGACGGGGTGGAGGTGGAGCCTTGACTTGTTTTTGCCGTGGCCTCGGTCGATACAGCGCCTTCACCATTGCCATTAACTGCGCTGATTTTGTAGTAATACACCTTGCCATTCACCAAGCCCGTGTCAGTCCACGTGTTCACGTTATCAACCGTGGCGACCAAGGTCTCGCCACCGGACGACATGCCACGGTATATCTTGTAATTCGTGATCGCCGAGCCACCATTGCTCGCTGGCGCAGCCCACGAAAGCACGACTTGCGTATTTCCCGGCGTTACCGAGATAATGGCTGGTGCTCCTGGCACGGTCGATATTGGCATCGCACTCGCCTCCGCTGATAATGGTCCCTCGCCTGCTGCATTCACGGCACTTATCTTGTAATAATTGACCTGGCCGAAGACGGGCGCCGCGTCCTGGAACGTCGTGATGTTGTTCAAGGTGAGCAAGAATGCCTCGCTACCCGAGGTAATGCCACGGAATACCGTGTAATTCGTCACTGGCAATCCACCATTGCTAGCCGGCGTTGTCCAATTCACGAGAACAAAGCCAGCACCCGGAGTCGCCGTCACCGAAAGCGGTACACTTGGCACGGTCAAGGGTGTCGCGATAACCTCGATCGATGAGGCCCCCTCGCCATTTCCATTAACTGCTGCAACCCTGAAGTAGTATGTCAGGCCATTGCTCAAGCCAGATGCGGTATACGCGAGAACGTTCCCTATCGTGTCGAGCAAGCTTTCACCACCCGGCGTCGTTCCCACGTAAATCTTGTAGCCCGTGATGGCTGTTCCTCCACTTGAAACGGGTGCCTGCCACGAGAGCATGATTTGGCCTACCCCGCCAGATGCCTGGAGATTAAAGGGAGCAGACGGGATGAGGACCATCGGGAAACTGTAGATTTTATGGTCATAGCTCCCGATATACACGTGTCCCTTGGCTATCGCGGGTGAGGAATCGACCTGGCTTCCGATGCTGTACGACCATGACTTGACGCCCGTGGCGGCATCCAAACAATACAAGGAATTATCCCAGCCACCAATATACACGCGTCCACCCGCGATCGCTGGCGAGGAAATGACGTAATTTCCCGTGGTGTAATTCCATATCGATGTGCCCGTCGTGGAATTCAGACACAGCACCTTGTGGTTGTAACTACCTACGAAGACACGTCCCCCGGCGACAGCGGGAGACGATGTCACGGCACTTCCCGTCGGGAACGACCAGTTGAGTGATCCCGTGGTCGCGTTCAACCGATATACCTTCCCATCGCCACTCCCGATATACACGAATCCGCCTGCGATGGCGGGGGATGAATCAACCGATCCGCCCGTGGGGTAGGTCCACAGCTTGGTGCCCTTGATAGCATCCAAGCAATACACGACATGATCCTCGCTTCCCACGTACACGCGCCCACCTGCAACCGCTGGAGATGAATAGGCAACATAATTACTTGTCGTGTTCGACCACATGAGCACGCCCGAGGTTGCATTCAAGCAGTTTATATTGAAACTTTTTCCCACATACAATCGGCCACCGGCGACGGCGGGGGAAGATAGGCCACCACCTTGCGTGACAGTCCAAAAAACTGCACCAGAGGTTTCATTCAAGCAGTACATGTTGTTATCATAACTCCCGACATACACGCGCCCGCCCGCGACGGCAGGTGATGAATACACGAGATTAGTCGTCGTGCGATTCCATATTTTAATGCCCGTGGTAGCGTTAATGCAATATACATTTTTATCCAAACTCCCGACGAATACGCGCCCGTCAGCAACTGCAGGTGAAGAATACGTGATGATGCCATTCGTCGTGTAATTCCATGATGGCCCCGTGCCATTTGCTGGCGTCGTCTTTGCCACGCCCGTGCGATTGAGCTCGCCGTGGAAGGTAGGCCACTCGTCACCCGTCGGGTCGCTGCTACCGGGCAACGTGGATGCGATGCATATACTTGGATGCGATAATACGTGCCCAGTGTTGTTTAGTTCACGAATGGTGATCGTCGCGAAGCTAAACAATGTTATCGATACCAAGACCAGCCAAGAGGCTAAGAATAAGCATTCCTTTTGCTTCATCGTTCTATCGTCCATCATACTCTGTAAAAATACAAAATTGACATATTTTCAGCCAATATAATATTTGTTCCTTGCAATCCCGAATAAAACTGGTGAAATGATTGGTGCAGGATAATGCGTTCCTACCATCGATCACGCCCATCTGGCATTAGGACAATGTTTATAACCCTCTTGGACCCCTCGGGGGACTGGTGGCATGCTCATGAACGAATTCATGTTGCTCATCCGAAACGAGAACGACCATTTCTCGACGCTATCGCCCGAGGACCAGCAAGCGTTCCTGGATAAATGCATGGTCTACATCGAAAAGCTGAAGGAGGAAGGCAAATTGATAAGTGCACAACCGCTTGAACGGAACGGCAAGATCATCTTCCGATCGAGAGGGGCATGGAAAGACAAGCCATTTACCGAATCCAAGGAAGTCATCGTCGGTTATTATCACATCCTTGCCGAGGACATGAACGAGGCAATTGCCATAGCAAAGGAGAATCCAGAATTTGAGTATGGCACGACCGCGCGGGTTGAGATCCGTCCGATCAAGGCAAAGGAGGAATCAACCGGGTACGAGTATTCTAACATTTAGAGATAGTATGTTGGACACCTTTCTAATGGGTACATAATGCATATCGTCTTTGTATCTAGTTATTTTTTTAAATGGAATGACCGACCAACAAAAATAGTCAAACGAAATGTTTGAAGGAAAGAGGAATCAACGTGATAGTACGTGATAGTAATTTTGAAAAAACGTGATAGTAATTCTATCTTTAATATTAAACAAGATTGCATTGAAGCGACGATGTTGATCACTCACAGGCTGTCCTTCCTTCCTCTTCAAAGTTCCATGTATTTTGTATGGATTGGTGGACATGCGATTGAAGCAATGCAATTTTGCCTGGATCGTGGCACTTCTTGAGAAATTCGATGCCATTGATGGAACTCGTGTATTTCACGTCAATTTGTTGATATGTCGCGATTTTCCATGATAAGCTGGATGTTATCTTTCAATGAAGGGATGCTGCGGTGAAGCGTGTTCCATACAAGCTCGAGATCGACGTTAAAATAATCGTGGATTAATTTATCTCGCGTTCCGGCGATCTGCTTCCAGGGGACATTTGGATTGGCCAGCTTTATATTGGCGGGTACCTATTTCACCGCCTCGCCAATGATTTCAAGTTCCTTGATGACTGCAGATTGAACCATAGTCTCTTGAAAAAACCTTTCTTGATCGGTATCTTTAATAAACGCCTCGATACGCGTTATCGCGTCTAAAATATGCTTGAAATATAAATCTGGGTCTCTACTCATCACGTGAGCAGGACCAAGTCTTTCTTGATTCGATCGATCAAGTAAGGACTAATAGATCCTTTTGTAAGTAAATCAATCTTGTGACCCGTTGCTTCAGACAAATCTTGTTCCATGCCCACGAGGTCGAAGATCGTGGTGCCTTCGGGGACTTCAACAAGGAGATCAATGTCACTATCTTCCCTTGCATCACCACGAGCGTAAGAACCAAAAACGGCGATTTTCATTACCCCGTATTTAGATAATATCGCCATTACCGTTTCGAATAGTTTTCTTGGTTCCAGTATCATCGCGGTCACGTATTTAGAGTGCTAACTAGGTCTTGGCATGTCATTATTCGAGATTAATTTCTTATTCCTTCGCAAGTCAGGCTTGATGGAAAGCCTTCAATGACCACGATCAAATATCATGAACACCTATTTGCGACAAAATTTCAAGTAAAAAGGGGCTATTCATTCCCCGATCTAGACGAAAGAGGAATCGACGGGGCATGAACATCCTATAACAGAGCGATAGGGGTCATCTTTCGCGTTGCGAGCGAAAGGAATAAGGCTTATATAGTTGCGTCGAACCAGTCCTTGAAGGTGATACAATGAAGAAAAAAGGATTCGCCGCCAGAAAATCCATTACCATTAATGCCCCGGCGGCAAAAGTCTGGGATGCACTGATAAACCCCGAATTGATCAAGCAATATTTGTTTGGCACGGAGGCAATTTCAGATTGGGAAGTAGGTAGCTAGATTATCTACAAGGGGACATGGGAAGGGAATTCATACGAGGACAAGGGGCAGATTCTCCGTTTTGAGTCCGAAAAGCTCCTTGAATCCACGTATTGGAGCAGTATAGGCGGGCGAGAAGACAAGCCGGAAAATTACAATACCGTGACCTACACCCTTGAAGAGCTCGACGGCCAGACCGTGCTCACGGTTGCCCAGGATAACAACCCCACGAAGCAGGATCGCGACCATTCGGAAAAAAATTGGTCGATGGTGCTTGCAAAGATAAAAGAACTTCTTGAAGCATGATTCGTTGCCATGCAAATAGATGAGAACAACCATTATCGACTATATTTTTCGATGTAGGAAACGAGATCACCTATTTCAAATGGCTTATTCAAGACATCACATCGTTCCTGGGTGATACACGCCATCTGATCACCAGAACAATAACCGGTGACGAAGATGATGTTGTTAGCCTTGTCGACGGATTTAATCTGCCGATAAGCGGCGATGCTACTCACTCCCGGCATCTTGACGTCCATCTTGATCACGTCAAATTTTTTGATACCGCGAGGTCGATGGCGTCGATTTAACTTCCTAGTAAGAGCACAAGTTTCGTGTATCTTGCCATAACTTTCAATGCTATAAACCGGCTCGATTTAACCCTGCCCGTGATTAATTTATATTCGAAAAGAACCCGGACTTTGCTCGCCAACGTCTGAGGTGAGATCGAATCTTTCATGATCTCGTCGAGATCGTCCTGCGAAGCACCTGGGTTTTCTATCAATGCTGTTAAGATTTCAAGAACCTTGGTTTGTTGAACGAAATGATGAAAAACATCAAGGTCCCTTGGTGCATTGATATCAAAATACGCTTTATTGCCCGCAATCGTTTCAAACCGTACCAGGCCGAATCGTTCGAGAATCTTTAGATGGATAAGAATCGTTTTCGAATCCTTACTGAGAATGTTTCTTATTACAGACATGCGAATACCAGGACGCTTGCGAATCAGGTCAAGCATTAGCTTCCGGGTTTCGTTCTCAAGCGCGGTTTCACGAGTCAACAAGCCGCCTTCAAAGATAATTTTTTTAGCAATCAGGTCTTGAATCGCTTGGGAAATCAATGTATGGTTCGCACTATCGCCAAGACTTCTGGTAACTTGATAGGAAAGGTCGTGCACGTCAAGAACATGATGTTTTTTGATGAATTCTTTGGCGAGAAGAAAAACATGTTTTTCCAACTCGGAAATTTGCATCCAATCATTTGAAAAAGGAAACGTGGTTGGAGTATTGCTTTCAGGGTTCACGGAGTCCGCTGATTTTTTTTTCGCTGATTTATCACTCGTTTTTCCCAACCTCCCTAGCGTATCAGGTTTCCTTGAGCAAATTTACCAGGTATTGCATCTGGTCCTCTTCCGGCACGTCTTTCAATAACTCGAGCACGTCTGGAATCATGTCATCCTGAATGCCAAGCTCGTGAATTTTATTGATCACATCTGGTTCAAAGAAGGTTAATTTGCCACGACTCCCAGCACGGGTTTCATTAGTTGGGGTTGCAATGCTAATTTCATTTAAAGCAATCGTATTGGAACATGACCAGCAAGATTCCTGGGCTTCCACGAGCTGCGTGATGCACGACTTGCAATAAATGGCGCCACAATGCTTGCACTTGTAACTTGGTCCCGAGATCAAGCCTTTGTGCAATGTGCACCGTTGGGAAACCTTGGTATCGAGAGTTGGAAGCTCCGCTCTCGCCGTTGGCATAGCGCTATTGAGCAAGCTAGATCTCTTGACAGCCGGTTGAGACATTTCACTAGCCACGCTGCTCGTCAATTGCGTGTAGGTACTTGCCTTCGATTTCGAGGGCTTTCTATTGATTACTCTATTTTTATGGCGCGTGTAGGATACTGGTATTGCGATGCCAAGAGACATTCCAACTGCAATCATGGCAATGATTATTATCATCATCGTGCCATTAGATGATGGGGTTGACGCGATTACTGTTATCGTTATGACTTGTGAATTCATGTTTCCGTGCGTGTCATTGACAAAAAACATGAGCACGTGAGAACCTAATGCCAAGTTCAAGGAGACGGAATAGATTCCTGACTCGGCCGTTCCATTGATGCGAGGCAAGATATAGGTGCTTGAATTATCAATGACACACCAGGCTCGAGCCGCGGGCCAATTCTCGCAGGATATGGTTATCGTCAGTTGAACCGGATTATTGAACGATTGTTTGAGTAATGCAAACAGGAGAGTAAGCATTGGTAGTTGGTTCAAGGGCAGCGCGAATGCTTCACTTGACGGGAAACTTTCACCAGCGGCATTAACTGCCGTGACCTTGAAGTAATACGTTCCAGTGACGTTCGTCAAACCCGTGACCGTGCACGTCGTTACATTCCCGATTGTTTGTAGTAATGTCTCGTTGCCCGGTGTCGTTCCCATGTAAATCCGATAATTCGTGATCGCTGATTCTCCATGGGTAACCGGTACTTGCCAGATAAGCGTGACCCTCTCGTTGTCTCTCAACGCCTGGAGACCTTGGGGGGAAGAAGGTTGATTGCTAATGAGAATCATGGGAAAGCAGTACAATTTATGATCAAAACTTCCCACGTACACGCGTCCATCTGCTACGGCGGGAGAGGAAAACACGTTATCGCCCGTGATGTAATTCCAGACGAGTCCGCCCGTCGTGGCGTTCAAGCAATACACCTTGTGATCATAATCTCCCACATACACGAACCCGCTTGCTACAGCAGGAGAGGAATACACCCAAGAGCCCATGGTGTAATCCCAGATGCGCACGCCCGTGGTAGCATTCAAGCAATAGGTCTTGTTATCCTCACTTCCAACGTAAACACGTCCGTCTACGACAGCGGGAGAAGATAACACGGAATTGCCCGTGGTGTAATTCCAGGTAGATGTGCCCGTCGTGGCATTCAAGCAATACACCTTGCTATCATCACTTCCCACGTACACGCTCCCGCCCGCGACGGCGGGGGAGGATTCTACATTCTCACTCGTGGTATAATTCCACACGCTCGTGCCCGTGGTCGCGTTCAAACAGTGCACCTTGTGATCATAACTTCCCACGAACACGCGACCGCCCGCGACGGCAGGAGAAGAATACACATAATTGCCCATGATCTCTGACCAAATCAACGCGCCTGTCGTGGCGTTCAAGCAGTATAGGGTCGCGTTACCTGGAGCATTAGTACCTCCTCCCTCGTACACTCGATCGCCCGAGATGGCCGGGGAAGAAATAACGACGCCGTCCGTGGTAAAATTCCAGATGAGCGTGCCCGTGGTGGCGTTCAAGCAGTATATCTTGTGATCATGGCTCCCCACGTACACGTGATTGCCCGCGACTGCAGGGGAAGAAACCACCCAACCGCCTGCGGAATAATTCCACACGCTCGTGCCCGTGGATGCGTTCAAGCAATATAAGTTGTCATCAGTACTTCCAAAAAATGCGTAGCCGTTCGCGATGGCGACAGAAGCTCCCACGATACCGCCCGTTGAATAAATCCAGAACACCCCAGTTCTCTGCAATGGTGTCGTCGTGGCTACGCCCGAGTGGTTGAGCTGGCCGTGGAACATGGGCCACTCATCACCTACCGGATCGCTGTTACCAGGTATGGTCGCGGGAAATAGGCGTGATTGTAAAAGTGAAATGTTATTTCTTGGCGGAATTGCAATATTGGCAAAAAATATTACGGAGACCATGATGCTCGTGAGCAAGATGAATGGAATGGTTGAATTTTTTGATTTCACAACAGTCACCAGATGGATGGCTATTTCATGCGCACTCGCCATAATAATAGAACAGCCACCAAGTCTCATTGCATGTTCAACCGCGGCTTGCCGAAAATAAATATTTCATGCAACGCTTGGCTCAATGTGGAAAATTTGGATCTGTTTTGGAAAATCATGTTGCTACAACGTGATGATAATGCCATCTCTTAAATTAAGCGAAAATTCATTGAATCGACGATGATTATCAAGTGGAGCTTGAAATCGAGATAATGGCACGAACCATCACGATCGCTTGTATTTGTCGATTAGGGAAACGAGTGCCCCGATTTCAAATGGCTTTTTCAAGATATCGCACCGTTCCTCGATAATACTCGCCATTTCCTTGCCGGAGCAATACCCCGTGACGAACACGATGTTGGAAGCCTTGTCAACGGATTTAATCTGCCGGTAAGCGTCGATGCCACTCATTCCCGGCATCTTGACGTCCATCAAGATCACGTCATATTTTTTCGACGCCGCGAGTTCGATTGCCTCATTTCCATTACTTGCCGTTTCAACGTGATGTCCAAAATGATCCAGCATCATCTTCATGACGATAGAGATGTCATCGTCATCATCAACGACAAGTATCTTTTTTGTTGTATCCACGATACCAACACGTGCATGTAAAGTGCGTCCCTTCCCGATGCTCGTCGCGGCCGTCAGTTAAAAACATCCTTGGCATGAAATATGCTGCCATTAGGTGGCCATGCACGTTATTTAAATAATTCATGCACGTGATCTTGATGATAATGGTGACATTCATTCCGCCGACAAGAAAATTCCTCATCATTGCATTCGTGTTAGGGATTACTGCATTTTTGCTCAGTTCGATGGTCCCGTGGACAGGAATTCCGCTCTTTCTATTATTATATGCAGTAGCGCACCCATTCGAGGGTACACTTCCGCTCGTGATTTGGGATATCATGGGCACGGCAATATCCGTGCTCGGTATCATCTTCGGCGCAATCGGGTGGCGTGACAAGGAAATGAGGATAGGGGCACGTGTTGCAATAGTCCTGTGCGCCTATTGCGCATACCTTTTTTTGCAGTCCGATTTCGCATTGATCCTTGCCATCAGGCAATGACCAGTTCCGACACGTGCAGCAACCTCATAAACCTCGTCCAGAGACTTACTAACTAGCTTGAAACTTAAAAAATATCGATAAAAGTTTGTGAATCCTGCCATGAGAAAAGAAGATAACAATCGTGGTCTTGTAGCGTTAATCTTAGCTTCGCTTCTATTTGCCGGCGAATTATTCATGGCTTTTAACCTGGAGGGATGCTCCTTTTGGATTCCGGTAGTTTTTGTAAGCATAATTTGGACATTTATTTTTCCCATTAGTATCTTTGGTATATTCATCGACAAATCAAGAAAAATAGCTTTTACAAGTTTCATCTTGTTCATCATCTGCTTCATTTTACTTGCTGTCGAGTGGGGTCATTTCAATGCCTTGTATGTTATATGTTCTTTATAATATTCTCAATTCAACAACAGAGAAATTCGGATGTCAAAAAGTGGTGACATTAAAAATAGGGATCCCAGTTTTGGATGTCATTTTTAATGAATTTGAACATGGTACTGCCCCGCGTGTCGAAGTCCGCCCCATCAAGGTGAAGGAAGGATATACATAGCTAACCATGGGAAGTTTAATCGTGGTAAAGATTTTCAAGGAAGGCGTGGAAACACTGGGCGATCTTGGCTTGTTATTGTCAGGCATCGCGTTCGGGTCGGTCATCATGATGCTCATATTTTTATCCAATCCACGCCAGAATTTTGGTTTTGCCCTCCCTCCAACGATGATGATATGCATTTTAGGCTTAGTTTTTAGCGTGGCGGGTGTGATAAAGAATAAAGAGAAAGGTTCTGGCATTATCGGCGTTATTTTCGAGGCGATTGGCATGGCATGTCTCCTGATTTGGCTATCTATTGTAATGACGCACGCTGGGTATTCTTGGATATAACCCGTTACGGGGTTGCCTCCCGCACGAGTCGTTCAAATTGAAACAAAATGATCGATCTTGTTAGTACATGTGAATGCAAGGCGAGGAATAGGAAAGAATTGCGACCGCGAAGGATCAAGACCTCGGCTTTCGTTTCAGCGTGACCACGATGCCTGCGCACGCGGCAGCGAGCGCGGCGAATACTAGTCCGACCGGATAGCTAGGTGCTGGACCTCCACCACCGTGTGCCGGCGTGGCCAATGCCTCGGATGACTGCGCGCCCTCGCCGGCGTCGTTGGTCGCACTTACCGTGAAGTAATAAGTCTGCCCGTTCGTCAGGCCCGTGACCGTGTAGGTCGTCACGTTCCCGATCGTCGCCAACAGCGTCTCGGCGCCCGTAGATATGCCTATGTAGATGGTATATTTCGTAATCGGCGATCCGCCGTTGCTCAATGGTGCATTCCACGTCAATGACACCTGCGCGTTGCCGTACGTCGCGGCCAAACCCGTCGGGGCAAGTGGCACGGTTCGTGGTGCCGCGTTCGTCCCCGTGGCGTTCGGGCCCGCACCTGCCGCGTTCTCCGCAGCAACCATGAAGTAATAGGTCTGGCCATTGGTCAGGCCCGTCGCGTTGTAGGTCGTCACGTTCCCGATCGTCGCCAACAGTGTCTCGGCGCCCGGCGACGCGCCCATGTAGATGCAGTAATTCGTGATCGGTGAGCTGCCGTTGTTCGCCGGCGCCGTCCAAGACAAACTGACTTGGCTATTTCCCGGATGCGCTGCAAGATTTTGCGGCGCGCTGGGAGGTCCAGAGGAGATAAACCCGCCATCGGTGATAGTCCAGTTGAAGTTCGAGATAATTAACGTACGGGCAGATTCAGCGGCACTGCTATATTTGGAATTTCCCGCGTCGAAGGCGATGTTGTGCTGCAGGGTTTGGGTTGCCCATCCGGTCAACAAGCTATCGTAATTCGATGTTGACAAGGTGTCTAAATGGAACATAGCCGTCATATCTGTAACGCGTGAAACGGTCCACGTACCAACGTTCTGGTTGAAGCCAGAAGCATCGTAGAATATGTAACTCATATCCCTCACGCCTGACACGTTCCAGCTGCTGACGGGCTGGTCGAACGACGAGGCCCCAGAGAACATGTAGCTCATATCAGTCACGCACGACAAGTCCCAAGATGCAAGGGGCTGATCGAAGGACAAAGCATCACAGAACATCCAGCTCAAGGTCGTTACTTTCGATAGGTTCCACGCGTCAAGGGGCTGGTTGAACGACCTGGCATCCCAGAACATGGCGCTCATGTCCGTCACCTGCGTCACGTCCCACGTTCCGATGGGCTGGTCGAACGACATGGCCCAAGAGAACATGTAACTCATGTCCGTCACGCTTGACACGTTCCAGCCGCCGATGGTTTGATTGAACAACGAAGCACCATAGAACATTCTACTCAAGGTTGTTACTTTCGATAGGTTCCACGCGTCAAGGGGCTGGTTGAACGACATGGCATCCCAGAACATGGCGCTCATGTCCGTCACGTGCGTCACGTCCCACGTTCCGATGGGCTGGTCAAAGGCCGAGTCCTGAGAGAACATGTAACTCATGTCCGTCACGCTTGACACGTTCCAGCTGCCGATCGGTTGATTAAACGACGAGTCAAATTGGAACATTGCGCTCATGTCTGTCACGCTCGACGTGTTCCAGCTGCCGATGGGCTGGTCAAAGGCTGATCCCCCAAATATGCCGCTCATGTCGGTCACGCTCGACACGTTCCAGCTACCGATCGGTTGATCAAACGAATCCGAAGAGAACATCTCGCTCATGTCCCTCACGCTCGACACGTCCCAATTGCCGATGGGTTGGTCGAATGACGAAATTCCAGAGGATATGGCGTTCATATCCGTCACTCTAGATGCGTCCCAGACGAAGGGGATCACGTATAGCGCGAACATTCCACTCATGTCCGTCACGCTCGACACGTTCCAGCTGCTGATCGGTTGATCAAATGACGAATCCGAAAACATGTTGCTCATGTCCGTCACGCCCGACACGTTCCAGCTGCCGATCGGTTGATCAAAAGACAAAGCCCCAGAGAACATGTAGCTCATGTCCGCTACGCTCGACACGTTCCAGCTGCCGATCGTTTGATCGAACGACGAGTCCCAATAGAACATGTAGCTCGTGTCCGTCGTGCTCGACACGTTCCAGCTGCCGATGGGCTTGTCAAAGGCCGAGTCCTGAGAGAACATGTAGCTCATGTCCGTCACGCCCGACACGTTCCAGCTGCCGATCGGTTGATCGAACGATGAAGCCCCAGAGAACATGCTGCTCATGTCGGTCACGCTCGATGTGTTCCAGCTGCCAATCGGTTGATCAAACGACGAATATTCCATCCACATGTAACTAGAACCGAACATACCCATCATGTCCATCACACTCGAAACATTCCAGCTACCGATGGGCTGGTCGAACGACGAGGCACCCCAGAACATTTCGCTCATGTTCGTCACGCCCGACACGTTCCACGTCCTCATATTCCCGGTGCTCCCGAGGCTCGTACATCCATAGAAAGCATCGGCCAAGGTCGTCGTGCCCGTCAGGTCGGGCGCGTCGGTCGCCGTGAGGTTCAGGTTGGAGCACCCGGCAAAATAATAGCCCGTGTTCCCCAGCCGCAGTGACCCCCATTGCGAAATCCCAAGCAGTTTCAAGCAATCGCCGCCATCGTTGAACTCCCAGCATTGGATCGTGCCGGTGATGTTGATAGCATGCATGCCCGGCGACGCGTACGTGTGCGTCACCTGCGACTGGTTCCACGCGGTGATCATGTCGGTGCTCCCGTCACCCCAAGCCACGACGAAATTGTACGTGCCGCTCGAGACCAAGGGCAACTTGATCTGGCTGCTATTGCTGGTTCCAAGAAACGACGTGTTCCACGTGGACAGGAACGAGGACGGGTTCGATGACGTGGCGACCGGGTCCATTCCCACTGCTGGCGTCCCCCGCCGCTCGTGCATGAAAAGCACGACACCACACGTGGCAAGTAGGAGCACGAAAAAGGTAAGAATGCAATGCACGCGCTTGTTTATGGCATTCATTTTCATGATGAATCCTCTCTTCCTGGCCTGTCGAGGCAGGGATTAGCATATCTTCGCAATTCGGTATTTAAGACAAAATGCGGTGCGGTGAATATTCGTGCATTTCGATGGAAAGCCAACACTAGCGGTGACGAGTACCACGAGCATGGTTTGTACAAGTTGCACGATCCTTCCGGGACACCGCATCCGAAATCCACCATGTTACCCGCCTTTTCTCCCCGTGGAAAGTCTCGCTAAATGTCATAACTGATTGAACGATATGCTTTTTGCTAAATTTTGGCTCTGTGATTATATATCTTTTTGGACATTGCGTGAAACCTGGCATAGCCCATTTTTTTTATCATGCAACCGACAAGGAGGCGATGATTGCACATCGAACCCCTTGCCGATAACGAGTACCGCTGCACGTCGTTCGACTTGCTCGTGGCATGAGCAAGTTTTCCCACATTTCCGACGAAATGTGGGAGAAAAATGAGACAACAAGTAGCTCCAAACCAGAATGTGGCTGCTTCTCCAAGAACAAGCCAATTTTGCTTCCAGAATTCGACACGATTCGACATGATTATGAGCAACATGGCGATGCTGGGTTTTGGAGCAACAAGCCATGATTTCGAACGTGCTTGGACGTGATGATACCACCATTATTGCCGAGTCACTCTTTTAGATCATGATTATATCTTGGGGTATTAAGCATTCGAGTCTTGCTGGACCCGCGTCCAATAACATGCAGTCCATGGCAAGATACGATTTCTCGCCACGCATGGTAAATGATTCCCGTTATTCGAGGCGATGCTGCAAGCCCGCTTCGTTAAAACATGTAAAAATCATGAATATCATGATATCGATGAAATTCGGAGTGGAACTCGGGATTCGTGATGAAAAGGATCAAACGCGGATGCATCCATCGAGGGATCGTCGCGATTTTGTGGCACGAATAGGTCGATGAGTGTCCAAAATCATGCTAACTGGACACATTTGTGCATACAAATAGTTGTAATTCCATTACACGTTGCAAGTAATGAAATTGCAAGATGTCAATTTTATTACACCTTGCTCGTAAACCGTGCACGATGCCTTGCCGATCTGCAATCATTTTTTTTTCACGGCGCGAAATTGTTATGGAAAGATTTATATCGCCACGTGCCGAGCTGATCTTATCACTCGCGAACACAAAAGGGGATCAGCATCCTCGTGGACGTTTGAGTGTACAAACTGAACTGGGAAAATGTGCAACTTTACGTTTGATCTATTAAAACCATAGGCTTATTTGTTAGGTGGTTATGCAATGGCAGAACAAGAACTAGACTTCCTCGCGCAGAAGCCCCTCGTGATCGACAACGGCACGGGCATCTCCAAGAACGGCTTCGCGGGCGAGGACCAGCCGAGGTCGGTATTTCCAACCTTGATCGGTTATCCGAAATACACCTCGATCATGACCGATGTCGAGCACTACACTCGTGAATATTACATCGGCGAAGAAGCACTGCAACTGAAAGGCGTCCTGAAACTGATGTTCCCCGTGGAGCACGGCATCATCGAAGACTGGACCGCCATGGAGAAAATCTGGCACTACACGTTCTACACCGACTTGCGGGTCGACCCCTCGGAGCACCCCGTGCTCCTGACCGAAGCCCCGCTCAATCCACGGCCAAACCGTGAAAAGATGGCCGAGATCATGTTCGAGACGTTCAACGTGCCCGCGTTGTACGTGGGCATGCAGGCCGTGTTATCGCTGTACGCGTCTGGCCGCACGACCGGTTGCGTCATCGACATCGGTGACGGCGTGTGCCACATCGTGCCAATCTACGAGGGTTTCGCCTTGTCACACGCCATCGCGCGCATCGACTTGGCGGGCCGCGACATCACGACGTACCTGCAGCGGCTCTTGCGCCAGAAGGGTTACACCTTCACGACGTCAGCCGAACGAGAAATCGTGCGGGACATCAAGGAGAAACTGTGCTACGTGGCGCTGGATCCTGAGAAGGAGCTCATGCTCGCTAAGAAGGTCGCGGGCATGGAGAAGACCTACATCTTGCCGGACGGCGAGGCGATCACGGTCGGCGTGGAACGGTTCCTTGCACCAGAGTGCTTCTTCAACCCGGGCGTGCTCGGAAAAGAATTGGAACCGATCGACGACACGGTAGTGAACGCAATCAAGAATTGCGACGTCGACTTGCGACGTGACCTCTACGGCAACATCGTGCTGAGCGGTGGTTCGACAATGTACCCCGGTTTGAAAGAAAGACTCCAAAAAGAGATAAAAGAACAGATACCGGAGTCCGTTGACGTCAAGATCGTCGCACCGCCCGAGAGAATGTATTCAGTTTGGATAGGCGGCTCTATCTTGGCTTCCTTGAAAACTTTTCAAAAAATGTGGGTCACAAGACGTGAATATAAAGATCTTGGGCCCCAGGTTATTCACCGCTGTTTCTAAACTTCTATTTTTTCTTTTCTTATTAATTTCAGCAATAAATTTGAAGATCTCCGCTTTATCACGTATTTTATAAGACCTCGAAATTTGGACTAAACCATTCAAAAATAAGTAGTTTAAAAAATAATGGCATTCTTACTTGTATCCTGACTTTCATTGGAGCTATAGGGCTCAAAAAGTCCATAATGATTCTACTTTGTCCCCTGTAAATAAATTTTCTATGCTTTAACGCCAAGGTGTTTGAGTACTGGTCGTAATTCTTGACGGATGTGGGCTTCCAATGATTCGTCGATTCCACGCCATCCATCATCGCATTTCTCCCATAACACGAGAAATTTTTTGAAATGTTTATATTTCTCGGTTATTTGTTCGTCATTCAAACCGTCAAGCAAATATCTTTTAGCATAAACATACCCGTCGTGTAATTTTTTTGCATTCAAGCACTCTTTACACAATTCTAGTCCAATCTCTGCTTCACTCTCGGGGCATGGTTCCCATGTATCACTGCCGTTGTTGGACTTCTTAAAGAGTAAAAACCTGTTTTCCCAGCAACGATCGTTTGGGCAGAAATAATGATTGCTTTCAAAAATTTCGACAGATAAGTAAGGCTCGATATTCGTCATTATGGTAACCTCGGGTTAGAATTTCACAAATCTATTTAAACTGCACGAATCTTCAAGCGTCAAATTACTTGCCACCACGTCAATGATAGGCATGCATATTGATCACTCGTTGCAGTGCCCTAATTTTACTGAAATAATTTGATTACAAACTTTCCCTTCGATAATCTACATCTTCCTTGTGTTCCTTGTTGAATTGTTTCTCAGGAAGTAAAACCAACTCAAACTTGCCTCCCGATTGGAAATCCAGATGAACGATGTTATAACTCCCGCCAGGATATACTTTATCTTTAGGAAAGTTCGATTTCATTAATTGAACCAGTTTTGGATATAATTCTTGTTTGGATGGGCTACCTGTTGCTGCAAATATAACGTCCATATCGCTATCTAATCTCTCCTTGGCAACAGCCCTCGATCCTGCAACAGCGATTTTTGAGACCCCCAAATTCGAATGCCAAAGCACATTTGCAACCTTTCTCCATTTCGCCTTGTAATATTGCTCGTTATGCTGAATAGCTCCTTTGGACATATAATATCATTTCTCTTTCTATAGATTTATTGAATCTAATGAATATATGAAATATACTGGTAATAAAGTTTAAGCGGTGGTACCATTGATTTCAAGCACAGAGGAAACCCTTGAAAAGATCGGGAATAATTTGCTCGAAAGACATGATTCATTATTCACGCAACTCCTGCAGATACCCAACCAGAGAGGGATGGTTTATCGGGAAGAAATTATAGATGATCGCAGGCTCGGAAAGCCAAGATTTGATCCACCCCAGTTTTCATGGGACGTAGATTTGCTCACTTCCTTTCGGGATCACCTCCAAGCAATCTGGAACTTCCTTCAAGCTCATTCTTACTGGTTTGATCCATCGATTAAAGCACTGCTTGAACGAGAGAGCCGGCGAGAATCCAAAGCATCGATCATTTTCTTGCTAGAACGAGACGTGTGGGGCACCGAGGAAGTTTTCGGTGATTATCTTATAGAGGAATTTTCCAACAGAATCCAAGTTAGTTATTTTCGGCGGGAACAACGTAGAAAAACACACGAATTAGGTGTCATTACTGATGATGAATTAAAAGAATGGATTCTCGAGGATGCAAAGCGACAAATCAAGGATCAATTCACTTATTTATGGGATAAGCTCAAGACCGAGATTCAAACGTGTATTGAGGAACGCTTCCACAAGTTACCAAGCACGATAGTAACTCGCGACGATATTATCACTCAATTCGAATCATGCGAACAAATCAAATCTATTTCGCCAGAAGCATGTCTTCTCCAATTGGGCCGTGTCGCTGAGTGGTGGCTTCTCCTCGCTCTTGGATATAAATATAGATCAGACTATCAGGATTTAATACGCCTTGGTGAGACATCAGGCATCTTAAACAAGAACCAATCAAGATTGTTCGTTGAAATACGATCATCTTACAATTCACTAAAGCATGATACGAGATTTTTATTAGAACCAAGTGTTCTCGATGGATTACTTGATAAGTTTGAAAAATTCATTAATGTTCACTAATAAGATAGCATTAAATCGTGAAATGTTGATTTCCGGAAGATCCAACATAAGATGATTATTCATGCAAAATGTTCCACCAGATATCCAGTTGATTGCCGTTGAATTGACAAACATTCTCAGTTTCAAGCACGCCACGTTCGATAACATCGGGCAATTTGCGGTCCTCATAGGGAAAAACAATTCCGGCAAATCTAATCTCTTGAAAGCACTATTCAATTTCAAATTGTTTGGGCAGCACAATAATGAATACTTCTTCACGAATACTAATCTAGTAGATGCTGGAATCCAATTTACGTTCATTATATCAGAGACCGTCCTAACAGCAATTTTAAATGCGATTAGTAATAAGCATAAAATTGGAAATTTATTACAAGCAAAAATTCCATTGCCAGCAGGGGAAAGGATTAACATTTTCGAGTTTTTTTCATGTTTCTATGTTGAAATTAAATTCACAGTTGAAGGAATTGCCGTAATCAAGTCCTTTGGAATCAAACATGGGGATAGTGAGTACAATCTGTTAACTCTTCAATCTGCATTAACAAATTCACCGGCCTACAACTTTTTTGACTTCTTTCAAAGCGGCAATCAAGTGCACGAGGATAAAGACGGATTGTTCTTTCCAATTCAGGCTAAAGGTATAACCAAAGGTCAGTTAAACAGTATAAAATCCCGAGCTGACTTCAATCAGAACATACCAGGAAGTGAAAAAATGCTCTTTTTCCAGGAATTATACGACCTTTTCTTGAATTTCCTGGATAAAAGACGATTCATTCAAGATTATCGCAATTTCCCAAATGAGACGCCTGGATTTATATCCGATACAAAAATTGCGAGTAATGGATCGAATCTACCTAATATAATCTTCGGATACGTTAATAACGAGCCAGAAAAATTAGTTAGATTAAACTTGTTGATGAAAGAATTTTACCCAGAAATCAAAGAAATCGGTCAATCATTATCTAAAATTAAAGGAAAAGATATTCAAAAAACTGCGCCATACCTCATCGAGCAGAATCAAGCGACCAGGCGAACGTTTGATTATATAGGAAAGGGCATGCACCAGCTGGTCGTTATTTTGACTCATCTGATTGAATTGGACAAGAATTCATTGCTTCTTGTTGAAGAACCAGAGCTCTTCATCCATCCGCAATTACAGAAAATCCTACTCACTATCTTTAAAAAATATTTGGAAGGACGCCAATTCATCATTTCCAGCCATTCTCAATATTTCTTGAAAAATAATATCGATGATTTCAGTGTCCATCACGTTTTCAAGAATAACGGAGAATCCGCCTCAAAAAATGTCCCGCCGGGCGAGTTTTCAGATTTATTTTCAGATATCGGGATATCACCTGCCGATTACATGATGTTTAACGGGTTCATCCTCGTTGAAGGAAAGGATGACGCAAATTTTCTAAAAATGTTACTTGGAAAATATCTTAACGAAGAAAATCTTGAAATTTTACGCCTAGAAAGCAAGAACAACTTGCGCTGGGTGAACAAGGATTTAATAACAAGCTTGATCGCTAACGGGTTCAAGTTCTTGATCATTTTGGATAGGGACGAAGGAAATCAAAAAATTCAATCGGAACTACCCGATGAAATAAAGAACAACTTGATGCTCCTTCCTGTAAGAGAATACGAGAACTTTTTGTTGAATCCCCGTGTATTATCTAATTATTTAAAGATGCATCACGAAGAAGCTTTTATAATAGGAGAAATCGATGAATATGTAAAAAATCTGATTGACAAATCAATTACTGAGGATATCAAGCGTGAAGCGATTATCAAGGCTTTCCTTGACAAGCAACCTATTAAATTGGCTAATAAAGAACGTGATACATTGATTGCCGATTATGGATTAGAAGATTGGCCTTCAATTTTCATTAATAACAATTTAGAAAAATTCTGGGTAAAAGATTTTGACGAGGAAAAATTTCAAGCCGTTTTCAAGGAGTCTGAAATCAAGGTCAATTCCTACCTGAATGAAGAAAACTGGAAACATTTTCCTGGTAAATTGATGCTATGCGAGGTGCGAAAGTTTTTGGAACAAGATAAGGACATCCACCTCCAAGATGAGGATATCATTTCCTTGATGGTAGATGATAACTTTGTCAATAAACAATTCATTGAAAAAATCAAGCTGCATTTTTCAAGTGATTCATAGGATGGAAATCCTATGACTTTGCCTTGTTGCTTGCCTGATAATGATAGTGAAGAGAAGAATTGAGTTTGGAAACAATGAATCAAGAGATGCTTGATGGTCCTCCCAAGGACCCAGTTCCGATGGCATTGTAATAAAGCCAGAGAGCTTGAAAAAAAATTATCATGCCCACGAGAATCGCGATGCCAACGCCGCCAAGAATGATACCAGCAATACCAGGAACTTTTTTTTTCTCCTTGGCTGCTCCCAGGATTCCTCCCGTCACGCCAACTGAGCTTATTGTCATTCCGAATGCTGCTAATGGATATGAAATCGTCGCAACATTTGCTGGAACGGTGGCCAGATCGCTCGTCATGGTGAACGGCAAGAAGAACAGCAAGATGATTATTATCAGAATGCCGAAAAGCGAACATGCAAAACCAAAGCCACCAGCTCCTTGTAACCACTCGAGCCACCAAGCCCAAAACCTGTGCATGCCCCCATGTTCTTTCTTCACCGCATTGCTTCACTATTCTTAATTTAATCAAGATTGACGGTAGCAAAATATTGCTATTTTGCTGTTTCCCCAAGTGATGCTCCGCAATGTGGACAAATTACGAGGGCGTCAATATTCTGTAACTGATTCCCGCAAAATGCACAGAATCGTGGTACACTTGCCATCGTGGTCGAAGTCGTGTCTTTCTTCAAGAGTGGTTTATCCTTGCTTGCAAGTTGTATATTGGTGCAATACCACGAGCGGCTATAATGAAAGCTGTCTTCCGTGATGACGCCGTCGTAAAACAATTTCCGTTGGAACCATGTTTCCAGCTTTCCTACGAGATAAAAACGATATCGATGGTACCTTTCCATTAGGGCACGAATCTCGACTTTTCCCTCCTTGCTAATTTGATCGATGTCTTCCAGATATATTATCAAATTGCGAATCCTCATGTTCCTGATTTTGGCCACAGCTTCTTTCGATGAAGGCGGGATAAGCCATGGTCCGACACGTGCGGTTTCAATAAATATTCCCAAATAGAGTGCCACGGTGGCGGCATATGCGCAGTAGAAAGGCAACACCTCGACCGTCCACATTTCCATCACGCTCACGGGTAACGGTAATAAAAGGTAAAGCCACGTTGCTACCGCAATATCCTTGACGAGAACAACCTTTTTGAACATGATCAAGCAGATGCTGGCAATCAAGATCGCCCACATTCCAATTTCCACGAATAAGTAAGGGTCCGCGGGTAACAAGGAAAGGATCAGGAAAAGAGACGAAAGATATGGGGGCAGACCCATCGGCATGACCAGAGGAATGATCAAGAACGCAAACACGACCAAGGCAACGATCTTACGACGAACAGCAGCGGGATGGCGATCCAACCACTGCATCCATGCCGGATGGTTTCCCTTAGCCTCGATCACTAGCGCCCAGATGCTAACCATCAGGTACACCACGAACTCTCTCGTGAAGATGATCAAGTAAATGAATCCTATCACGGGGTATAATCCCGTGAAGAGATAATAAATCACGTAGAGCATGGCGCCGCCGAACATCAAGATGCCCGGAAGAAATGCCGGTATTTTGTCTTTTAGGGACGGATCGAACGCGAAGAAAAATAGCACGAGCCCCGCGAGAAAAAGCACCATGCTTGGGAGAAACATGGTGCCAACGATCGGTAAATCTTGAACAGGTATCGGAAGAAACCAATAAATTATGGGGGTTCCCCAGATCTCTGGAACCACGATTGCCGGCAGAATTACCCCGAAAATTCCGAGAATGCCAGGAAGTAGGTTAAAAAGGGTTTTCTTGTCCATAACTACTCAGATATCCATCGCTCCTCGCTCGCATAATACCTGGTCATCACGATGAAGCGATTGCAGGTATAAAAAATTAAGACCAGTATTGTTTTATAACATCGCCACGTTGTAACTCGTTAACATGAGTAATAGGAAGCAGCACCCAGCAACTTGAGGCATTGGAGAAAGAAGAGCAAAAGTTACGGGGGGTGAATGATGCCGTCTAATTATCACTCGGGAAAACGGAGTCGTTACCTTCTAGCTGCGAATTCCCCCGTCTTTGATGATTTCGTGATGTGCTCATACTCGATCTAATCTATAAAAGTCACGGGATAGAACCATCGTATCATAGCGCGTGTCACTGAAAAAGGCGTTCATCCTCACGAAATTATTTTTCAGTTACGATTCCCGTGATATTGATACCTTCCACATTCCTGTGATCGTGGACTGGCTGGAACAGCAACCCGGGATCGATAAGGTGTATTATTGGCACCGGGATACCGATCTTGGCCAAACCTTTGACGATTACATGGTCACCAACATCACAATGGCCGATGCCATCTTGCTGTTCTGTTCCGAACATTCCAAGATCTCGCCTGCCGTTAATCAAGAAATCGGCATGGCGCGGCAGGCACGAAAACGTGTCGTGCCGGTTTTCCTCGACCTGAGCGCCGTGCCCGATGGCCTTCGACAGGTGCGAGGCATTCAATTGAATGTGTTGAATATCGAGCAGACATTGAAAGAGATTTTATCTCGCTTGCTAAAAATGCAGCCAATCGCGGAGGGAACGACGCCTGTACCAAATACAAAGCCTACTAGTCACTCACCGCCGAAGCCAGCGGCGAGCCCGGTCGTGAAACCGCCCTCCAAGCCAGCTGGGAAACCAGGAACAAGGACTGCTCTGACCGGGCAGGCCCGAATCATCGTTCCCCTTAATCTTTCTCCGGCGGGGGAGGCAATACCGCCTGGGCAAACCGTAATTTACTCTTGTATTGCCAGGTTTATGCAAAAACCAGGTAGCATAATCTCCGCCGCGATGTCATTCACAACGCATATGATCTTGACCGACAAGGGCATCGTGTGGCGGCACAAGCAAAAAGGGCCGATGTACACGCCGTGGGAGACCGTGGTCGCGATAACGAATGCTGGGATCACGCTGCAGGATCTTAGCGTGCTAGGGCTGGTGCACGACACCGCCACGGGCGAGGAAAAAGCAGCCTTCTCGGCACGATCAAAAACATTTGCTTTCGAGGTCGTGCCATACATTATCGGCTGCCTCGAAAGCGCGATCGCAAATCCAGAGGCGGCCCACTTTTCAGCAAGGGATGTCAAGAATGCTGCGAAACGGCTGGAAATGTTCAAAAAATTCTGCGAAAAACTTGAAAAAAGGGTATAAAAAACGTGATCCGCATCGCCTTCAAGGTCATGTCGGACGCTTATCCTGCCATGACGCACGGCAAATCGTCATGTTCTTTCACGTGAGCCTGCGCAACGTGACGGAGGCGATGCGTCGCCCGGCATCGTGCTGGGCGAGCGTGCAGCGGGCCGCAGCCGCGAGCGAAACCACGTGTAGCAACATTCTTTCGGCAAATTCGGTTAGTCTCTTGCATCTCGAACTTTTTTTTGGTGTCCTCGTCGCAGGTAAAACTGAACAACACGGGACAAAACGGAATAGGACGGGCATTTTTTAAATGTGATTATTCAAAGATATGATTTGTTCATTGAAGCCATCACGAAGGTAACCTTATCTAGTATTGTCGTGGTCAGTTCGATAGCATTTAATTGAAAATTATCTGAAGATGAAGGCGTGTATCATGGTAACTAATGTTTCAGAAAAGGAAGAAGTAGAGAGACAAGGACGAAAGATTATTAGAGGTATTTTAGTGATGTTGATTGGCTTTGCATCCATGGCAGCAATAATTTATGGTTATGTTTTTGTATCACACGCAATGGCGATTCCCATTACCGAATCAGGTCCCGTTATCGTGTCTGGCTTCGCGATTGTACCGGGAATCCTTATCAGTGTCCTTGGGGTTTATACAATTCCAAAGCGGTATAAAACTTCTGAAGAGGAGCGCACATCCTATCGTCTAAACGTGCTTTTAGGAATATTATTGTTAATTCTCGTGAGCCTCATTATATGGTTTGATATCAGCGCTTAATCCTTTAATTATGAGAATAAAATTAAGTGTACCTTTTTTTTCCCATAAAAGAAAGCAGCAAAATGCATCCTATCTCACCCGTATATGTGTAGCAAATGATGCTCAAAAGACTGAATTTTCCCTTGTAACACAAGGATTAACGATATAAACGGTAACCGTGCTGCGACGATTAACCCAGCTTGAGGTCGTCACCCGCATTGCCATCAAGGTGTTGTCGGATGCTTGCCCTGCCATGTTCATTCATCGGGAAAGCAAGGCTTATCTGGCGTGCATTCGAATGCAATTTAAGGTAAAAGAATGACACCTTCCGATGACGAGTTATTGGGCAAGTTCCAGAAGCTCATGAAGATCGTCTTACATCGTTACCAAGGGAGATAGGGAAGTTAAAATCTCTCCAGACTCTTATTTTAGTCAATAATAGGTTTTCCATGCTTCCTAACGTCATTGGTAAGTTGGAATCGCTCAAGAAACTCGATCTGGATTGTTGTGGTTTACTATACCTTCCTAAAGCGATAGGAAAATTGCGGTCGCTTCAAGAGCTCAACTTAGATTTTAACCGTTTGAAGACTCTCCCCGATACCATCGGGCAGCTAGCCTCGTTGAAATCACTTCACATTGACAGAAACACCTTGGGTGAAATGACGATAGTTGGAACAGTGAGTGATATAAATTCACCACGAGGTCAAGCTTTCATAAATAGGTTCCGTAGCGAGGAACTCCTTACTTTTCCTCGGGCCATAACAAACTTGACAAACCTTACAGATCTTTATCTGGTACGAGATTCGCTTACAGTTCTACCAGGTGGAATCGACCATTGGATCGAAGACCTCGAGAAACGTGACTGTACCGTGCACGCGACTGGCTGGCACTTTCCCGACAACAACTGAAGACACAAATGGGTATTATAACCTTGTCAACTTCCTCGTTCTATCTTGGGATAAAACGTTCATGTTGCCATCCTTTGATACTGTGGTGACTTGTAAGTAGTGGCCATGCCACGATGACTGACCCGGACTGGGGACGTCATCCGCATCGCCATCACGACCGTGCACGCCGCCTTGCCCACGATCAAAATCTATGGATCTCACAATTTTTTCGTTGTTTAAATGAATCGTCGCAATTTCTCAAAGGATAAAGTTGAACATGATCGAGTGATCAATGGTTTCCTTTGGGTTCATCCACTAGCATCAAAGTACATGGAAAAGCATAATACACCATTACAGGTATGATGTTATGAAAATGACGCAAATCTCGATTGATAGGGACATCGTGGAAGAACTCGTCACGTATAAATTGCGGCGGTTGGAAGAAATCATCAGATCAATTCTTGAACGATGGAACGTGACCTATACTGATGATTTTTTAAGCAAAGCAAAGCAAGGATTTTATCCCGAGTCCGAGAACGATGCTATCGATCTCAAGCAATTGTTGGCTGAAGAGCAAAAACTGAAAACTTTGCTCCAAGAGATATAGGTGACGCGTCATTTCGGGATGGAACAAAATTTATACTGCTCGCGGCTTGTTATTGAAAAATTTGTCCTCGTTCATATCAAGAACCAATCTCGATAGTGATCGCCCCTTATTCGAAATTGAATTTAAAAGCGGCGTTTTTCTTTACGTTCGATTCAATGATTTTGATGAATACGCTTATCACATTCAATTTTCTCATGCGCGCGAGGATAGGATTCGATACGATAATTATGATGAAAATTGGCCAGTAAGAACGGCACCGCATCACGTGCATGCTCGAGGCAGCACCGATGCCTCGGATCCTATCATGGTTATTGCATTCCTTTGTATCGTGGCTTATTGCAAGATGGAATGCTCGTTTTGTAATGACACCGGTTTATCACCGCAACTGTCAATACTATTCCGTCTGCACTCAAAGTAAAAGATTCAAACGAGATATCGAAGAAAATCAAGATTTTTCTCAAGAAACTATAAATAGCCGTTTTTTTATAAATATGATGGAAAAAAGCTGAAAAAATTCATGGTCCGCTTTTTTCAAGAAGTCTGGTGCCAGAGCAGTCGTGGTTATCGTGCAAGCAATCATTATTAAGAAAGCTTGAAGGCAACTGGAGGCGAGCAACCGATGCAGAAATGCGAATTCGACAAACCAATCACGAAAACGGAATTGTTGAGCGCGCTCTTGATGAGTAAAATGGATCAGGTTGAAATAGCAATCATGGACGGTGATATCCAGGACGCGATCGAGATACTCGATGATGCTTACCATCTTTGCTTGGATGCGGGCGAAATGGACATGGCCGTGCCTATTTTTGAACAGGAAAAACTCTTCAAGGAAAGGCTAGGGATGCAAGCTGGTGGCAATGGCACGAGCACGGCGCCGAACGCCGGTCCAGGGAACGAGCTTGATGCATCGAAGAAACGAGCTGCGATGAAGGCATTGCTCAAGACCATGTTATTGCTGTCGATGCGAAAAAACATGGCAAGGATTCAAAAAAATAAACATGGATATTGATTGACATAAATTTCTATGACCTCGTTACCAAAGAGTTTCTCGTTCCTTCCTTTTCGTTGCAATCCACCTTCGATCAAGGCTGTCCCGACGATGAAAGGGCACATGCCAGGCTATATACGCCGGGAGCGAAAATCGAGATTCTCGAGCAATCTGATTACTAATGATCTCTGAAGGGGGTACCATGCGCTCTTCATCAATAACCAAATGTTTGACAAGAAAAACAAACTTGCATCCCCCGTGTGTTCAAAATCATTCCACGTGCACTTGCAATCCATGCAATCGATTCTCAATCAAGCAGGAAATGGTTGAACTCATTATCAATCTCGAAATCATTTGCGCGCTCAAAGTACATCCGTGCTCGAATGAGGGATTATAATCTCTCTTTCCAATACCGAGGGTTTCGACGCAGATGTGCAACGGCGACAATAACTATTTCTTTTGACTCGATAAAATAGATTGCACCAAAAGGAAACCTCCGCAAGAGACGTCTTCTAAATTTTCCTTCAACAATAGGCCAGGCAGTTGGAGATTCTTTAATTGAACTTTCCACTCGTTCCATTTCAGAAAGACATGTCATGCCTAAACCAGGGGAACGATCATCATAATATTTAGCGGCCTCGAGCATTTCTTCTTTGGCCTCGGGAAGAAACACAACGGGTTTTATTTGAATTTCGACCGTGCCTCATCAAAAACTTGTTTTGATGGAATTCCCTTGACTTTACCTTCCTTGTATGCTTGATAATGATGATTTGCTTCATCAATCCAATTTCGTTCAGCATCAGGGTCTTCGTTCTCTTCATCCAAGCTATTAATTAATTGTTCGGCTAACAAGGCTCGTTCATTGGATGGAAGCTGGAGGATTTCCTCCTTGATTTTTTCAATTCTAGACAAGTTACTCATGCCTCAATGTATTGCTCGTTATATCGAGATTAGTACGCTTCTAAGCAGACCTTCATGACACGCGCGATAGGTCATGGTATCTGGTAAAACCTGGATTTTTAAAGTGGCCGGCTATTCGAATCCAGTGTTACTCTTGCCGATGTTTTTGGTCAAGAAGGGTGGCACGGAAATCCACCACTGACCGCTGAATCTCAATCGATATAGTTAAATTCATTAGATTGTCGCTACGAGCACGGGCTCGTGCATGATTTATGACTGGGTTATCGTATCACGTGAAGCCATCAATGAATTGTCCCTCGGGTTCGTTGATGGCCGCTTCCAATATCTCCTGTGCCACGTCCTCGGGCGTATCGATGACATGGTTTCGGTTCGCCCCCGCTCATCACCGATTCCAGATTTCCCTGTTTCCAATGGCATTTTTACTAAACTCCGTGGCAGTCGAACGTGGATAAAACGTGATGATGTGTATGTTATCATGGCTAATTCGCCCCGAGCCGTGTCGGAACGCTTGCTGAGTGCCGCCTTGGCCGTGGTATGCGTTCCAAGGTCGATATGAATTAGAAATCTTCGCAATTTCCATCGGCGAGAAACCGTGATTTGATTTGGTCAAGGCCATGTACACGTTCGATCTCTGCCCATTCTGATCGGAGTTTCTCTTCCATGATGGTTGGGTCATTCGTGATTCGATAGGTGAGGTAATCGCAGATATTTTCTCGTTTCGGATTGCATTTCTGAACGGAATGCAATAATTCATGAACCAATATTGCATCAATATCCCCCTTTCCTTCAATTAACCAGATTTCATTCTTGCTGGCGAAATACTTTCCTAGCAGAAGCGAGAAAACGTGCATTTCGAGAAATGCCAACTTGTCCGCCGATGTTCCTCGTTGTAATAACTCGGTTTTCACCCTCGCGGTCATTTCATCACGGGTGCAAAGGAAAACTAACGCATCGGGCATTATCCCGAGAAATGCCTCGATGTTCGCTCGATAATGTTCGATTTTCGATTGAAACTTGTCATTTGACCACGGCATTCCAAACAATCCCCGCGTGTCCCATGTATCAACAAGTCAGTGCCAGATCAAGACCGGTCGATGATGTGTTCTACCAACGAGGAAAGGTTCGAGCGATACAATTTCTCCATCATTGGCTTCCAGCGTTTTAGCATGTAGGCCAACCGGTCCGAGATCTCTTCTGGCGTCAAGTAATCCAGCTGGTTATTCAAGTTATACATGAATTTCCCCAGAACTTTCTCGATGAGAGACTCATATGCGATCTTCAATTCTCGTGCAAAGGGTGAATCCGAAAGGATGTAATTGCCTCGGCTTTCACGTTTAATTATATTAGCATCGATCAGCTTTTGAAGCGTGGCATAAACTTGACTCTCGCTAAGTTCGGTAATTTCACTGAGTTGTTTTACCGTGACCGTTTCCCAACAAGTCAAGACTTGTATTATTTTTTGTGCGCTGGGCGTGCCAAAAGAGCGTTCAACGGCTTGCAATTCGGACAATTCGGCGATTTCCATGCTCTACACCTGATAGCTAAACTCCATCCTGGTAATAGAATAACTACAGTCAAATAAGATTTTCACGAATAGTATATTGATGCGCATTGGAAGGTACTCGCATTCAAGATGGTAATCCTGACGACTTTTCCCCCGGCATCCAAGCCAAGGATGAGGGTATCGCACTTGGGAATCTAAAACGGGTTTGAACCCGTCGTCGATGCTGTCAAGGTACACGATTTTGCTCTGAATTCTGGCTGCTGGAAAGTTATTAAAATTCAAATTCGGTTGATAGCATATACAAGTGGATGAGGATCGATTGCTTCGAGTTCGGGACAAGATCAATTATATCACTTCGGTCATGACAAAGATACATTCCCCTGCTCAAATTGAACTAGAAAAATATGGTATTTTTTACCTTCTCCAAACCGTCATCGAAACTTGCATCGATCTCGTCGCGATGATCACGAAAGATAAAGGTTTGGATGTCCAGGATGATTACATGAACATCGATATGCTGGAAACGAATGGAACGATCCCTTCTTCCTTGGCGGAAAAATTAAGGACTGCTAATGGCTTGAGAAATCGGATCGTTCATCAATATAACGGCTTCGATGAAACCATCGCGCTTGAAAGCATCGATGATATCGCGGAAATATGCGACGAATGGATTCAACTCGTGGAGGCGATCTACTTTGATCAAGCCAGTGCTTGATACCATCATTGCTGACCTTGCTCCATTGCGCGAGGCATGCGAGGAAATGGTGCTGTTTGGTTCTTATGTCGAAGGGGGTTTCCGCGAAGGATCCGATATCGACGTGGCACTCATCACCCGTTCTTCTGATAAAAAAGTTAACCGGCAGCTGTTAAAATCAATCCTGGGCAAGGTTCATCCAAAGTATGAATTGCATATCTTCGAATTATTGCCCTTGAAGATTCAGCGGTCTGTCTTCACCCGGCACATCGTCGTCGCTGGCGATCATCTGGAGATATCCGAATATTTCTATAAATTTCGAAAGATTTGGGAGGATTGCAAGCATCGCATCCTCGAAAACCAGTTCTCGTCATCCCGTGAGAAACGAAAACTCATAGGAAATACTTAGACCCGATATAACCTATCGAATGTCAACGATATGTGCATTCATCGGGAAAGCAATGCTCATGTGCATTCATCGGTAAAGCAATGCTTATCTGGCATGAACTCGAATGCAATACGGGTTAAAAGAATGACACCTTCCGACGACGAGTTATTGGCCAAGTTCCAGAAGCTCATGAAGATCGCCAGCCGCGTGAAAAAATCGGACGTGGCGAGTGCATTAGGTATATCGGAAGATGACTTGCTCCTCAAGTTGATGGACTGGGGCGACACGATTCCCTTCAAGATCAATGGGGACAAGATCGTCGTTGATAATGTAACAGAATTCACCGGGCTCGATCAGCAATTCGACACGTGGAGCAAGGTAGAGGAGGTGAAGGATGGAAAATTGGAATCCGTTCCCGAACCAGCAAGAAAGCAAACAAAGCAAGAAGGACTTGTATCGGGTGATAGTGGCGAGATCACGGAGGAAAACATCTTGAAACAAATGCCCGATGGAAAATGGGTCAAGATCTCCTACATCATAAAGGCCCTCGACATCAAGGAGATCACGGATGCACGCTTCCTCGAAGTGAAGTTAAAATCGCTGCTGAATCAAGGCAAGCTGGAACGAGAAACGCAAGACGGCAAGAGTTATTACAAGAAAAAATTGGAACCTGTTGCCAAGCCAGCGGCGAGACCTGCAGCCAAGCCTGCAGCTAAACCGGCATCGAGACCCGTGGCCCAAGAAGGCGAAGTTCCACGATTGCAAGAATTACCGGCGAGTGAGCAGGTTAGCGCCTTGAGTAAACTCTCGAAAAACGTCATGCCCATCTTGAAGGCATATGAACAAGATTTTATGCGAAAAAGCCCCAAGGACCTGGATAAAATGCTCCGGATGCTTGAAATCGAGAAAAGCCGGCTCACGGTTCATCAATTATCCGATAAAATGCTGCGCAATTTCATCGATGAAACCATCAAGCTCATCAACGACGTGAAAGAGGAACAATTTAATCGCATGGAACAAGATTATTGTGCGAAAGTGCTCCCCGGCATTCTCAAGAAAAATGAAAAGGTTATCAAGAAAATCGTGTCCCAGATCGGCCCGGATTTCTCCGATACAGATGCTGCAAAATTAATCGTGGAAAAAGTAATCAAGAACAAATCGCCTTTTCCTCCATCGTTTTTACTCAATATAATTTTGAAGGAAATTCGTGATAATAAAATTTGATAAAAAACGGGGACAAGAGGACAAGGTATTATCAAGCTGTTTTCTCTATCTAGACAAAGAAATCGAAAGCCACGATGCAGCGTTCGATCCACAATTCAGGATAGGTATTCCTCCATTCGCTCGTTAATATCAACCAGCAAGAAGCAATATACTCTTGAAAAATTCTCGTGCTGGTGCCGTTGAATAAAAACCCTTCCTTGCCATATTTCAACAAAACCGGTCTTGGATGAGGCTGTGTATATTAACCGAGAATCGAATCCGTGTACTAAATCTAGTGATAGGTGGTAAACATGATACACGCGAAACATGCAAATATAATTTTCTCGGGTTTGTTGATCGCGGCCACCATCGTGGCCGGAATGTATTGCGGAATGTTTAACATGGGGATGCCAGGGTCGCATGGAAACATGAATTCAAGTGTTTCCACGAATCAAGGCGTGATGACGAGCCAAGCCGCGCCGCCCGTATCAAATTGGAGCAAGGTAAACTATGCAAAGCTCATGGTATATTCGCAAGAAGCGCCACCACAAGGCGCGTCACGGTCAGTCCCTGGAGTGAAAGTGCCAGTACTCTCATTAAACGAAACATTCTATCCCAAGCTCTCGACCAATGCCACCTCGACCCAACCCGTTTTGCGCTTGAGATATTCAGAAGATCTATTCGTGAATTGCACGGACGCGAGCACGATTTCTAATTTCACGATACGATATGTCCCTTCCCTTGCTAATGATTCATATGACACGGTACAATTCACCGAACTTAAAAACAGTGGCACTGCGAACTATTCGCGAACGTACACGCAGATAAACAATACGGAATTGATTATCCCAGACATTCACAACGCGAACATGTTCATCTTCAGGTACGAGATAAATGCTTTCTATTTCAACGTGAGCGAAGCGGTTCACGTGTTCGAAAACAACAGCTTGTACACGGGGGCGCGATTCATCATCCAATTGAATTATTCATACCCCATCTCTATTGTAGGTTGGAGCATGAAAACGACAAGCTCTGCGTTTGACATTGAAGGAAAACAATCAGCCCATACGATTTCGTATTCCGAATCATTCACGGTGAAATGCTTGAACGAAGTCAATCTGACATTTTACTTCATACCCGTCGACCAAAACGTGACGTTTGATTACCTGTTCTACAAGCAAGATTTTAACGTTAAAAACTCCGTCCTTACCCGGTTTTCCCAGGCGCCGTCATATAATACTACTGTCCATGGATGGAAAATTGAGCCGGCTCCATTTAGTCATGTCACTGCTAATAGCAACGGAACCTTGATAGCCGTCACGTTCAATATAAGTGCAACCGTTGGCTTCACTGAAATCGCTGCCAATCGTTGGACGTTGGACAAGCTCGTTGCGAGCTCGGACATGCGTATGCGGCAATACCAGTTATCTGTCTTGCAAGGCCCCGAGACGTATCTCATCGAGAACATTCGCTTCAAAATCACGGACATGTACTTCGGAAATATCTTCTCGAATTCCAATGCCTCTTATCCGGATGGATCATTTTACGTTGCATATAACACCTATCAAATGTTTAACCCCGTATTGGAAGCGGTCGTGAGCATGCCGAATGGCACGCAAGGCATTCTTGGACGCATTCAAAAATCTCAAGGCCCTGTCACGGTGAGCTTCGAGTACGATGCCCCATATTCAGTTACATTCCGTGTGCTCGATGCTGGCCGAAACCCTTTGCCAGGTGCAGAGGTCGTGTTGAATTATAGTGGACTCAGTTTCGGTTCCCTCATGGCATGGAATACGTCCATCGTATATCCACCCTCGATAACTGATTCTGGAGGCTTGATTAGCTGCAATTATTTACCGGAGGGAAATTACACGGTCGTGGTTAATTATCAAGGTACCTTGGTCCAAGCGATAAATTTCACGCTGGATTCCACGAATAGTCCACTTACGCTCGAAATAATAACCACGGTGCAACCGTGGTACAACCCCAGTTTCTCTACTGCCATTGTTATAATAGCAGTCACTGGCGGCGCCGCTGGCATCGTCGCTTTCGTTTCCCATAACATGTACCGAAAAAGGGTTGCTATCAAGGCACCGATCAATAAAAAGAAGGTCACGTCCACGTATGCGGATAATCATGATGCTACGGCATTAAAACGTGAACGATTATTCCGAGTTTCACCACCAGTTAGCGGTGAATCGAAAACCACGACTTTTCCTGAATCTCCGAAAATTACCGTGGGTATGTTGTCCCAAGAAGTCTGGCAAAAGATAAACATGTTAAATATTCCGGAAGAAATAATGGACGAGGTTGTTGAAGAATTGAAAATGATGCCACCAGCCGAACGTATCGATTATTTAAACCATGTATTCAAGGGTGGCGAGCCTTTCGATAACACGCTCTGAATTTGGGTGGTGAAAACTTGGTAGACAAGGACGAAGCTTCCGTGAAGCTTGTGGAGAGCGAACCGGATGGTATAACACCTGGATCGGCGGGTACAGGTTCACCGATGGTATTATCGAGCATTCAGAAGGCCGTGCTGGAGATTGCCGCGAGGTTGATGGAAAAACACTACGTGCTTGATATCGAGGCGCTTCATGAGGAATGCCTCCGGTCGATGATAAATATCGATAAGGACGTCATCAATGATGCGATCGATGATTTGCTCTCCAAGAAGTATTTGATCCATGGCAAGGCGGTGACTCGTGAGACCGTGCTTGAAAACGAGATTCGCCAAAGAATATACATTATCATCAAGGGTGAACCGGGAATCCATTTTTCACGGATCAAGGGAATCTTGCAGAAAGAATCACAGACGATCGAGTGGCACTTGATGATGCTCGTGAAATTCAATTTCATCCGCAAGGAAAAATTTGGTATCAACATCGTGTATTTCGATTTCATGCTAGAAAACTCCCACGATTTGTTATATTACTACCTGCACAAGGATGCCGTCCCTGCTATTTTTAAGAGGTTACTGGCAAGCCCTGGGATTTCTTTCATTACTCTCATGGCCGAGTTGAATATGCCTCGGTCAACCCTTGCACGCAAGCTCAAGTCATTGATAGACCAAGGACTCCTTATCGGTACCTACGGTGCAAATCAAACGCTATCCGTGCGAATTCGGGATGATCTCGTGCATGTTTTACAGGCAATATTCTCAACTGCAACTTTTAATTAACACGATACTCCCCATCTTTACCTTTCTCTTTCACTATCGTTTACTCCGCATCCATGAAGTGGTATGCTTCCATTCGCTCGTCAATATCAGCGAATCTGTGGCTAAAAAAAATGATGTGAATCGCATGCTCATACCGCTTAAGGTAATATCTAGCTCTTATAAATCGTTAGGAACCTCGTTTGTAGTGTACCTTTATTTCGCTATATTAATTCACAAGACTCTTCAAGCGTAAATTAAATCGGGATCTTCGGGATTTTTATGCTCACGTGAAATGAAAAATTGGACCAAAAGACTTATATCCGTATTAATGAATAGACAAGTAGAGCCGATGAGTTAAATTCCCAATCTAACGAAAAAGGGAAAAAATATGGGAATTATGAAGAATCCTCCTTTGAAATCGTTTAGGTTGGATTTTCAATTCGAAAAGCCCGAAAAAATGACCTTAGAAAATATAGCGCAATTATCTCAACTATTTGAAGAGCATTTTCCATCGATTCCGAATATTTCCTTGATGGAATATCCTACATCTGCGATAAATCTCCCATTAAATATTGGTCCATTTGTATTTCAGACTAACGATAAAAAAAATCACGTTGAATTGTTTGCCAATGGTTTAATTTTCGTTTATACTAATTACGATAATTGGCAACCTACAAGAGATATCATGATTAAAATATTGAGGGATTGTTGCAACCAATTGGAGGTTAAGAAAATATTTGGTTTCAGAATGGAATATATTGACGAATTCAACATTTCCCGTGAAAATTTCAACATTGAATCATATTTTAACTTATTTCCAGGAGTTCCGAGCGATTTTGTCCTTGATTTCACTGATTTTCACTTAGGAATAAAAATCGAATCAAGTCTCGAAACAAAATTCATCATGCGATTGAGAGGAATTCAACCGTTAATTGAAAACTTTTTTACATTTTTATTAGAAAGTCTCTATATAGATCCACCCGTTTTTGAAAATTGTGAAGAAGACACGATCATAGACCGATTGAATAAAGGACACGAGGTAATGATTGAAAATTTTAAAAAAGCAATGAATTTGGATTATTATGCAAAACTTGAATCAAGTGAATAATATGACTGAATATATTAACGATTATGCTTCCGGTTCCAGCATTCCCACTACCGATGATTCAAATAAAATCGAAACAATTAGAACAGATTATTATACAGGAAACAATTTTGATCTATATTCAAAAATCAATCATTTCTTGAGAAAATTTAGCGCGATATTAAATTCAAGTGTTAGTTCATCTGGGCATCAGCCGAAAAACATGTCAGCAGGACAAGGTGGAGGCCTTTCTTCTATTTCAGAGTATGATCCATCGCATGATATCGAAGAATTGTTGATTAATTTACGCGCTGAATTTAGCCTAGATCATGACCTTTTACCCGAATTATTTGATTCATTAATAGATTTTATACTCGATTTTTGCCAAAAAAACAATGTTTTTCCGCCTATCTCATTTAAAATGTTATATCTATATATTTTGAGTATAAATCTTCAAGGGATTCCCGAAAAAACCATAAATAAAATAGGTAGTGCACTTCAATGGAGAAAGCTACCTGTAAAGTGGGTTAATCTTGATTTCTGGATTGAATATTATCTATTTGTTTCAACTTCCTCAACGAAATCTTATAAAAACGCGATTAAGATTTTAATTCAAATAATCAGAACAGCACAGATAGAGGAATTAAAACAATTAGAATTCGAGAATGAAGTTAGAAAGATTATAATGGAAGATTGAAGTCCGGTCGAAATAATATGATTTATGATATAAAGGTACCTACGAGCTTCGAACAAGGAGACATTTGTCACAATCTTCCAAAAATTTCTATTGATCATCCCCAAATTTCTAATGACGAAGATATAATACAAGGGTTAGACTTTTGGGAGAAATTTGTTACCCTTCAAGATAAAAACATTATATCTCAATGGCAAGTAAATATAACACCAATAATTACTACCGGAATTATTCTATCGCAATCTTGTGATTTAAGGAATAAATCTTTAATTCTTTTTGCGGAAATAAGAAATTTTAACCAGAATTTTTCCAAAAATTTGCCTGAAAGGTATAATCAAATAAGAAGAATGTTGCGGAATGAAACTAGAACACATTATTTGCCGATGTGCAAAAAAATTGAGGAATTTAAGGAACCAAAAGTAATTGATTTCAAGTCCTTATTTTTAGTACCGTATAATCTTCTGGTGAAAAAAATCGATTTTTTCTTTATCGCAAGATTAATTCCCGAAGCTAGGGTTGTATTACAAGAAAAAATTGCACGATTCTTTACTCGTCTAGCGTATGATGAACAAATTTTTCTTACTGATAAAGAATTAGATGGATGGAAAATATCAGAAAAGATTTCGGAAAAAGAATTCGAAGAAACAAAATCACGTTTGAAGGGTTTAGCTATACGGAAACAATGCATGTGAAACATTTCCGTTCCTTTAATTTCTCCCAACTCCGAGAGGCGGAGCTAATCGCCAAACCCTGTCTCAGTTGGAATTGCGGGCTGTAACCCGCCCACATGAACTTGGAATCCCTAGTATCCGCGTGTCAATATCGCACGGAGAGCGCTGATTCTCATAAAAAAATCTGTGGCGTAACAAGGTCTAGTGCTTTTTTTTATATTTTCAAAAATACGTTGAAAATATTATCAAAGTGAGTTAGTTCTGTTCAGATTTCGCATGATTACTTTATGTCGGTGCAGAAACACTCGATTCATGACCCATCCAATCAAGCGTGCGGCGTGGACAGGTTCAAACGTGAGCTGGTCAGTGATGAATGTCCCGCCTTCGGCTTCAGAAATATCCCGCTGGTGACGCCAAAGTCTCCTGGACGTCATCGGGGATTGCTCGATAAACCCCTTTCCCCCCCCATAATCGGCATCAACCATCCCCCAACATCGTGCATTTTCCTTTTTTTCCACGCAACCGGCGTGCATAAGCGGTAGCTATGCCACGACGATTAACCCGGCCCGAAGTCATCACCCGTATAGCAATCACGACTATGATCCAGGTGAGTGTGACGAACTCTTGCTGGATATCTTGAATTATGCCGAAATATCAGAATTCTTATAGAAGAAATTTATAGGATAAAAGCTACATTGCATTTCTTGATGAAAATGATCGAGAAGACGAAGGAATTCAAAATGAGAATATACATTATGATCATATTTTCCATATTCTGTTTAGCCATTGCGTCTGTCTTACCTGTAATCTAGGCCTCTCAATTTCCTCAAAATCCGGATGGATATGGCTTAGCCGCGGATTTAGTTATTTTCATTTTCTCGGTGCAAGTTCTCACAAATACTATCGGCATACTGAGATTACATTATCACAATGAATAAGAGACTATGAGGCGGCAAGTAGAGTCTGTTGATTCAAGGCCATTAACGAGCCGAATGATAAAATTAGAGTTTTGGAAGAAATTGATTAATAGGAAATGACACCAAAAAGATGTTAAAAAAGCATGAAAAAGATTGCGAGACCATACATTCTTGAGGCAAGTCTGTCGATAATCTTTGCTATGACAGCCTGGTACAACATGATGGGGACATCTGGAAATCGAACAAGTAAAACATTGAAAACATTGATAAATCGAGTTGGCAGGTGGGCGGCGCCTCGCTAAAGTGTCTCGCCCGGATGTGGGGCTGTTATGATATAAGTCTTTGGCCCCATACACCATTATGAATACAACTTGGTAATTATGTTGAACGAGATCACGGGTTTAATATAATACTAGGTTTGTTCAATGAAAGATTTGAAGTCAAATTCCCGTTTCCTTTCTACGAGATTATTTCGTTCCAGATTGCGGGAAAGAGAAAATCTTTTACTCTTTTGTTATAAACATTCGCATTACACGTCAACGATTACTTAAAAACCAAACTTTACATTAATGTAAACTTTTTACATTAATGTAAACTCAACTTTATATGATGTGTTTTAATATTTGAATTACAATATTACTCTTGATATCAGAACCTCTTAAAACACGTTTCGAAGTGATTTAAACATGGATCTTCCCGAAGAACCATTGCACCTTCCAGGCAAGCAACAGAAACGAATCACAAAGGATGTACAGCGCCATGTAAACAGAGGGCGTGAGAAACATGAGAAATACATCCAATGTTTAAGGAAGGAAGGATATTCAGAGAAGGATATTGAAAGCATGCTGGATTAATCACTTCCGATGACTTTTTGTGTCAATACGCTTAGATACTTTTGGATTATCAATTAAACCAATTATTTCTTGTGATATAGCATCCTTCCAGACTAATATTTTAAATTATGGATATTCAGACTTATCATTTTTCCCTTCTTGGCAAGAATTCTCTGACAGAAGTGAAGGAAAAAAACCAGAATATCAAGATTACATGGCGTATGTCGTTTTTAAGAACGAATCAGTTTCACCAATCGGTATCGTCGCCGTTCAATTCACCACTTATGAAAAATTGAAAGAGAAAGTGCCGATCGTCGTTCCAGAATATAAATGGTATTTATATTTGAGTTGGATAGCCATTGAAACGGAACAACAAGATAGGAAATACTTCGAAATACTGTTTCATTTTTACAAAAGCATAGTAAAACAATTAGCAACCGACCAATCGACTAAAATTGGTGGAGCTGCTATCTTGATCCGAAGAATGCGTCCTTTATTCGTTAACCTCTTAAACGTTTCAGACAGCTGCCCGAGAATTACCGATAGGACTTTTTCAGTAGAAAATAATAAGATGCAGATGGTTTTCATGCCTTCTGAAACTCTAAAGAAACCGCCGGCCATCCCTCAAGATTACATGATGATTATTTTTTATACAATTGATGAATCAATAAAATAATCAACGTTCACGTCTACACCTTAAAGGCTCTACGCTTTCGTAGAACACGTGAACAAGTTGAGTTTTTTGTCAAGATGAGTTAGATATATTCAGATTTCGCATGATAACTTTATGCCGGTGCTGAAATACCCGATTCATGAACCATCCAATCAAGCGTGCGGCGTGGACGGGTTCAAACGTGAGCTGGTCAGTGATGAATGTCCCGCCTTCGGCTTCAGAAATATCCCGCTGGTGACGCCAAAGTCTCATGGACGTCATTGGGGATTGCTCGATAAACCCTTTTCCTGGCGTGAATTCCACGAGCGTCATGTCATCGTGCCCGAACGGCAAGAAACCGAACAAATAAATTTTGCTCCGAAATAATCGTTTCCCAGGCACGATGTCAATGTCGTCGATGCTATTCACGTTCCTTGGTGCTGTCATCCGAAAATAAGGCCACATTTCGGAGGAAATTCCTTTCACTGACGTGATCCATTTCCAGGCATCTAATAACGATGAGGAAACGAACGATTGGTAATTGAAATGAAACCGTGGCGTATTCATTCACTCTCGCTCTATCAACCTAACGATGAATCAATAGTGCTATTTGGATGATTCATTATAGATACTGCATAATGGAGTTGAATTATTAAAATGAACTATCATGATCTATAGTGCCGTATCAATATACTGCGGAAGCCACCATTTTGTTGAATTTAATCTGATGAAAACGACACGCATCAGAGCAATCCACGAAGAGTCCCTTGAAGTATTCCGAATCAAGGCCGTGTTATAGGAGCGTTGTACCACAAATGAATAAAGAATAGATCTGTAGAGGACATTCATGGCGTTCACGCAGCGTGATGGATTGGAAAAAACGCACTTGCTCTCCATCATGATGCTATCATTTAACATTATTTTCATGGTCTCATCGTGGGTATCGATGTTTTTTACGCTCTCTATCCCTGATTTTAGTGACTTTTTTTTGGCAAAAGTTTCCAAATATCCCGTGTTTCATTCGCGAGTTGAGGGAGTTATAGCCGTGGTAGTTACTTTTTTTCTTCTAGCAACTTTCTTCCTCCAGATAAAAATTGATTCAAAAAATTCTGTTGAACGTCGTCCAGTTCGTCGATTTACGTGCCTTTGAATTATATTTTCAATTTCAACATCGAGTGCTTTTGCTATATCGTCGTAAAGATTGGCGGTATCATTTGCTATTACTATCATCCGGCCCCCATCTTTAAGGGAAGTTAATATGTTAGAAAAAACAGAGACAATTTCTTCAGTGTAGTTCTGTTTTGCCCTTTTACTTGAACCTTTAGCTGCAGCGCCTATTTCAAACTCTCTTTTATCTTCCAAGTTCAATAAATGATACGCGTATGCATGTTGTTCGTGATAATCGATCAAGCCTACATAAGGAGGACTGGTTATGACGCCATCTATAGGCGGAAAAACCGCATACCTGCTATCCCCATGATGTAATTCGATTTTTGCAGTGGAATGGAAATTAGAGAATTCCTTTACGCGTTTGATCGTATCAAGGCTATAACGATCGATGAACTGGAATGCATCTTTGGTCGGCTGGCAAATTCTAGAGTGCTTGTGACAATAATAAGGTTCAAGCTGTGGCTTCTTAGGAAAATCTAAATCGAAATGAGTTGTTAATCGAGCTGAACGAGCAGAACGGCTTAAGATAATTTTTAACAAATTCTTGTACAAATATTGGCCTTTATCAATCAAGTCCTTATACACAAGTAATTCAAATAATGCTTTTGGCCCAAACCATTTCGTTAAATAATCGTCCTGAATAGTTTCGAGAACAGAATTATAATCTGTTTTCTTAGGAATAAGGGTCGTTTGATTTTTATCGATTTGAGTAATTTCCCTCGTTTTTTTGAGAATATCTTTTACTTCCAATTCCATTCTTGGTAAATCATAATCCTGGGTCTTTGCATTACATAGAATTATGTTAAATTCAGAAATATCATATCCAATCGCATTAATTCCTAACTCTTTCGCTTGCACTAGTGTCGTTCCAGAACCGCAAAAAGGATCGATGATTGTTTGTCCGGGAACAAAATATTTCCTCAAGAAAATCTCGACTATTTGTGGAATGAACTTTCCCAAATACGGATGTAATCTATGGACATGTTTAGTTCTCAAGCGCTCTGGTAAATCTTTTTCAGTCCAATTTAAATTTAATTCTTCTATAGGCGTCTGAGAAGTTACTGAATTCGGGACAGTTGGAACATTGTTGTTGTTATAGATAAGAACCTTCTTTTCTGAGTTGGTTAACATGTTTAAACCAATATTTAGAACTTGTTTTCACTATGTATTTATAAAAAAAACATTTATATTAACCTATTAATCAATTAAGACGACCAGGATTGAGTATTCGGACAAAAAAATAAACTGGTTCATTAACTCATGAAAAATGGCTTGTTGCATCGTCTTCGCGTGAATTTTCAGATAATTTTGGTCCTTGATTATTAGAATTTTTATTCTTCACCAATAGTTTTATCCAAGAGGTAAAGCATCAAAGAATTCCCAAAATCCCTCCAAACAAGGCCATGTAAACGCCAAACCTAGCAGACCATGTGATCGTTGAACCCACGGGAATCACCATGCTTCCAAGCCCAATGCCCATTTGAAGCAAGCCTGAACCGTAAAGGAACGTTAGTGATCCAAAAGATGGCAGCTCGCCCGACGGGCTCTATTTTGTACTGATTATGGGATTTGCAGAATAGAGCAAGGAATTGGCGAATGATAGATTGGTCATGTGAGTAAAAAATAAGTGCTGAAAGGACAACTAAATGTCGTGTTAGTAGACGATGACAAGGCTCACATCTACATGTCCAGATTCGGAGCAGATACACTCTAATCTGAAATTGTGTGTTATATAAACAAGGCCAAATATTTTCCCTGGAGTATAATATCAGCCAAGAAACACGTGTGTTTACAGAAAGGGGAATTATTTGAGCCTGATTTTCAAGAAATAGAAAATAAGTGTGTTATTGAACTGATAAAAGAGGTATTTACACATGCAAATGCACTTGAATAATAATCAAAGGCGATCTTTTTCTCGAATAAAGATTGTTACGACCATGTCGATACTCTGCATCAGCCTTCTATGTTTCGCCCAAATCTTTTTCACGGAAGCGAGTGCAGCGACAAGGCCATATCCACCGACCGGATTGACAGCAACGGCAGGGAACACGCAAGTCGTGTTAACCTGGATCGCGCCAACGAATGATGGTGGTTCACCAATCGTGAATTACCAGGTTTTCAAGGGTACAACGTCGAATGGTGAATTTTGGATCGCAAACGTCAGCGCAAGTCTATTGACCTACACGGCGACGGGCTTGACAAATGGCCAGATTTATTACTTCTACGTGGAAGCCATAAACGTGATGGGGTCGAGTGCTCCATCAACAGAAGTGAACGCGACACCGGCGAGCCAGCCAATTACCGTGCCAGGGGCACCGACTGATTTGACAGCAACGGCAGGGAACGCTCAAGTCGTGTTAAACTGGATCGCGCCAGCGAACGATGGTGGTTCACCAATCGTGAATTACCAGGTATTCAAGGGCACGACGCCGAATGGTGAATCTTGGCTCGCAAACGTCAGTGCAAGTTTACTGACCTTCACGGCGACGGGCTTGACAAATGGCCAGATTTATTATTTCTACGTAACAGCCATAAACGTGATGGGGTCGAGTGCTCCATCAGCAGAAGTGAACGCGACGCCGGTTGCTCCGATTAATCAACCGCCGGTGGCAAGTTTCACATACACGCCTTCATCTCCGGTCGTGGGCCAGAGCGTTCAGTTCACCGACACGTCAACCGATCCTGACGGCACGATTGCCGCCTGGCAATGGAATTTTGGCGACGGTACTGCTAACTCGACGATACAAAATCCCACGCATGCCTTCTCCACTGCAGGAACGTGCACGGTAACGCTCACGGTGACTGATAATGGGGGTGCCTCGGGTAAAACCCAGAAATCTGTCACGATTGCCCAGCCTTACATGTACGTGCAAGCCATTTCCATGTCCTGCACGAAAACACAGTCCAATTATAATATTTACACGACGGTAACGGCCTATAACTGGGCTGGGACTGCGTTGTCCGGTGTTTCGGTCACGATCCAGTTAAAAACACCGAGTGGGACGAAGTACACGCTCACGGGCACCACGGGCTCGGACGGCAAGGTCACGCTCATGAAATCTTGCAGCAAGACCCGAGGAACATACACGTCGACCGTCACGAATCTCGTGAAGACCGGTTGGGTTTATAATCCATCGAAGAATGTAATGACGAGCCAATCACTCGTCGTGTCGTGATCAATCATTCCCTCACTTTTTTGTTTTTATATCATCTCGTCACTAAAGATTTCTTCTTTCTTGTATGCTCAAACAAGTGCTTCGACGAATCGTGAATTTGTAAGCAGCCGCCTAAGTGTTTTAAAGGATAAAAAGAGAGAAGAAATAGAAGAGAAATAGAATTCAACCATTTTGCATGCAATCATAACGCCACGTCGTAATGACATTGATGCTTCTCAGATTAGTGATTATGTACTCGATCCTGCTTATAATTTCAGATGAGCTCACTAGGTCCAGGCCTCTTCTTTAGATGAAAAGGTTGCGGAGGATTGACGCTCATGGGCCCCATGAATCCAAGTTCCTCTCTCGGAGGAAAAGGTTTCGGGGGATTGACACTCAGAGTCCCAATACGTTTAGTTATCTGTCTCGGAGGAAAAGGCTTCGGAGGATTGACACTCAGAGTCCCAATACGTCTTAGTATCTGTCTCTGAGGAAAAGGTTGCGGAGGATTGACGCTCAAAGGCCCAATACGTCTAAGCATCTGCCCCGTAGGAAAAGGCTTCGGAGGGTTGACTCTCACGTGCCTAATAGGCCCTCGTTTCTGTCTCGGAGGAATAGGTTTCGGAGGATTGACGCTCACGAGCTCGCGATTTATTTTTCGTTTTTCCATTATTCTTTCACACCATATTCCACAAGTATCTCATTATACAATTTTTGGCCCAATTTTTTATCATCATTCGGCAACAGGACTTCAGAATTTATGTTGGATTCTTCCTCTTGCAATTTTATGAGTTCACTGTTAAAATCGACATTTTGCACGTTTATATCAGTCTCTAATTGAAGTTTTTTATACTTGTTAACTATTTTTTCCCAAGATGAAGCCAATACTGATGTTTGTTTAACGACCTCTGTTAAATTTAAAAAAGGATTAATGATCGTGAATAATAACGCTACGAAGGCAAGGCTTCCCCATAACAAGACAAAACTCTGGTTCGAGAGTGCCGAGGGAATTCCCGCGGTGACGCTCGATGACGTAAAAATGGCTATAAAACCCTTGATATAATTATTTGCCCTGTTGTAATATTCTGCTTTAGTCGACCAATATTTCTTGTTAAATTCCGCATATAATATTGATTTCAAGATAATTTGTGGTATATCAATGTTCGTTTGATTCCCTACTGGTGTTTTACTGTCCGTTTGAGTCTCTTCTGGTGTTTCACTGCTCATTTAACTCCCTTCTCGTATTCGAAAATTATCAATTTTATATAATACACAATAATAACCGATGTAATATATATAGATTATTACTTTGGTATCGAGGAATCCCCGGCGCGATGGAAAGTCGAAAAACTGGTTTATTCCGGTTCCTCTATGAAAAAATAGAGAAATGATTGAACGAATTTGTTATATACAAGACATATAAACTTTGATCCGAAAAGTGTAACTTTCAACCTTCTCAAATACTCGAGAAAGTATGGGGTGGCAAGGGAATCTACCGGCGACCTCTTGACGTTGGTCACATGAATTTAGCGATTACGTGGATATTTTAATCAATCGATTGAAGGTCGGGAAAAAGGCTCCTCGTAGCACTGAGATTCAACGGATTCCAAATTTGTTCATTAACGAATTATGTAAAGAAAGGAAGGAATATTCCGTCGCTGATTTTGATGATGAAATGATACACATTGGAACAAAATTCTGCTTCAATCATGACACGCCGAAATGCAGCGAGTGCCCCTTGAATAATCTCTGCAAAGGTTACTTAGAAAATAATAAATGGATCACGCAATATCGAACATGGCCATCATAATTTCATTCTGGGAAACCTATTCTTTTCTCGCCGGCCGAAATAAATCCGCCAATGCTCATCCGAACGCATAACACGCAGGTTTTCTGGGAAATTGTTTAGCTTGTTCCCATCGATATGGTGCACGACATTTCGCCTGTAAATCGGGCCGCCAACTTTTCGTTCCACGACCCTTCGATGCACCGGGATCTCCGAATCCTTGAATCTGCTGTGCCATCACCCAGCTTCACAAAACCCACATTAGGTAAATATAAACCATGCAAGAAGCCCTATTCTTCCATATATTATAGTTTGCTCTTCAGTATGTTCTTAATTATGTTCAAGCCTACTTGGACTTGATAATTATTCCGCAAAATTATTTTATTTCCAATTGGTTCTTCGCTCTCATTAGCTACGAATAAATTGTATTCCATCTTACTTTTAATTTGAAAGGGTGTTGCCTCAACAACTTTATCTTTGTTATACACGTTAATGAATTCTTTATAGGCATCTCCGGATTTTATTTCAATGTTCTTAACAACAGGAATCCCCGGTCCGGTATAAAAGATATCCCTGTCTGTGCATATGTGCTGATTATTCTGTAAATCAAATTCTGCATATCCAGGGGAAAAAAGGGCTTCGCGATCCGTCTTCCCCGTTATTGCTAATATCTTTTCTAAAATTGCTTTTGATTCAACCTTTAAACTCTCTCCGATCAAGATTAAGTGAATATCGGGGTGTGATGGTGGTTCGAGAAATCGTTGCACAGTTTTAACCATTACCACATTGATTCCATCGCTCGACAGTGCTATGGTTGCTAAGAGAACAATTATCCTTTTGTCTTGATTCTCAAAAATAAACTTTTGATAATCGTCAATTAGTTTGGCGTGATAATATTCTTCGATCTGGTTCTTTTCGTTAACATTAAAAGGAGTATAATGCGAAATCTTTGACTTTTTTCTTCCTTTCGGTTTATGTGATTCAAAAAAGGGTACGATGATTTTTCTTAATGATGAAGAACAAGGGTATGTACATATTATGGTTTCTTTCGGAATTCCAGAAGTGAGCGCCTCGAGCAAGTTCTTTCCATTCCTACTCAAGTCCGATTCAAAAAATCTTAACGAATCAACCAATTCATCAAAGGGACTTTCCGAAATGACTTTGCGTATAGAATTAATAAAAGAAATAGAATCATTGGGATTTATACCATGTAATATTCTATCATATTGGTTTTCGAGAGTGTCCAGGAGCCAACAGCAAATCTGACCAACCATAAATGTCGGACGGGAAATGAGAAATAATTCTACCATTTTCACTAGGAATTCTTTGATTTTCCACGGATCTTGCACGATAAAATGATACGGATGGTCCATAACAAATTTAATATCATGCATTATCCGTATTGAAGCCTCGTGGGCCCCATACAACAATAACTGCTTGTTGTTAGTAAGCCAATCTTCAAGATACGGTCGAGTTACAAAAGGCGAAGGTTTCGAAGGCCGAACACTGCAATCGAGCCATCATCGAACCCCTTAACCTTTTATTCGAGATTTTTTCCTCAAAGAATTCAATTTTTTGGTGCATCCCGAGAACTATGAGGGTGTGCTGATTTTATAATGAATCAAGCCAAGAAAATACACTTGCCCTATATTGCTCGAAATCCGAAATGATATCAATTAGACCATCCCATAATTTCTCGCGCTCGATGGAATCATAATTGTGCGATATGAAGTTCCGCATGCGTGCCATTTCTGCATATTTTTCTGCATCCTCTTGTGAAATTACCCCGATTTCTGCCAAACTAAATAAACAATCCGCGTACGATCTTGGCGGGGAAACGCTTTTTGATCTGGAAACGATGTGCGTGCACACGTCCAAAAAAACCTGGCTAATAATTTCAAACACGCGTTCTCCCTGGACTTGTAATTCAAGACTTGCGAGGAATTCTTCTTTATCATTGCTCGTGAGTTTTTTCGCTAATTCAAAATATTTTTCAGCAAAAGCAAATTTCTCCTTAATTCGCAATACATCCACGTCCAAATGTTACCACCCCACGTTCAACTTCTGTAAAATCAATATACCCATTCATTTATCATCCGTGAGTACCAGGTGATGAAATCATAATATTTTGGGAGCATGTGTTCGATGTAGTCTAATCGAATGGTTCCATCATCCTTTTCGTAAATCACTTTTCCATTTGATATTAAACTGAATTGCACGTTTAAAGGCAGATCTACTAAAATATTAACGTGAATATCGTCCGTGTGTAATTCTTTAACCAACGCAATTTCAATTTTCTCGCGCCAATTGAAACTGGAACTTTTATCTTCAGAATCCAAATGAATAGCATGCACGAAAAAATCTATATCGCTCCACCAACCATTAGTACCGCTTGCTACGGAGCCCCCTAAGTAAACGAAATCGCAGCCAAACATTTCAAAAACGGGAATCGTTTTTGGGATAATTTCGTGTTCGGTTATCTTGCGATTATCACTCATCAATAAATACACGCCGTGACAATGTAATATGCCTTTTTGATCGGAAGCTCAAGCTCCGTTCGATAGAACCAAGAGAAGCCTGCTTGAATCAAACGATTTTAAGAGCCAGATAGCTCGTTACCCTCAGAAACTACGTGATTTGAAGGCATGAAATGGATTGATTTGGCACGAGAAGAACGCTTAAATTAACAAGCCTTGAGGTTTATTCCATCAATCTAAGCATTGCGGACAATCTTCTAAATCATCGTCCTTGGGTGAGGCTTGCGGTAGGTCGATACCATCATTCCATGCACGTCGTTTGTAGCACGATTCTCTTGTTTTGCATGTTCGCTGCATTCTGCATGCCATTTCTTGTCGTGCCAGGCACGAAACCAGGATTTTTGCATGCCCCGCTCGCATCCATTTGCCCCGCTGGTGCGGCGGGCAGCAGCGACCCGACAGGCGACGAGTGGCCCATGTTCCGCGGCCAACTAAACCACACGGGCGTGGCCACGACCACTCCAGTGAACGCGACGGGAATCACGTGGTCATCAAGAATAGGTGATGGTGGGGATTCATCCCCCGCTGTCGCGCTCGGGCGGGTTTACGTGGGGAGCTCGGATAGCAATGTTTACTGCTTTAACGCCACGACGGGCACCCTCGAGTGGAATTACACGACTGGAGGGTACGTCGATTCCTCACCTGCCATCGCGGGCGGGCTCGTGTACGTGGGAAGCTGGGATAATAAAACATACTGCTTGAACGCAACCACTGGTACCCGAGTATGGGTTTACACGACAAGCAGTATCGTGCAATCATCCCCCGCTGTTGAGGACGGGCGCGTGTACGTGGGAAGCTGGGACAACAAGACGTACTGCTTGAATGCCACCACGGGTGTCCAAGTGTGGAATTACACGACACACGGAGGAGTTACTTCCTCTCCTGCAGTCAATGGCGGATTCGTGTACGTGGGAAGTTATGATGATAACGTATACTGCTTGAACGCTACTACTGGTAAACGCGTGTGGAATTACGTGACTATCGGTGGCGTGCATTCTTCTCCCGCTGTTGCGGGCGGGCGCATTTACGTGGGTGGAGGTTATCCTGATAAATGGATGTACTGCTTGAACGCAACCAGCGGTACGAAAATCTGGATATACCCCACGAACGGGTACATCGATTCCTCACCTGCCGTGGCAGGCGGGCTCGTGTACGTGGGAAGTAATGATGGTAAGGTGTACTGCTTGAATGCAACGACGGGTCAACAAGTGTGGTCCTATTCTGCGAAGAATAATATAGGTGTCGGCGTTGAATCTTCTCCAGCCATCGCGAGCGGATTCGCGTACGTAGGAACCGGAGATGGCATGATAAGCTGCTTGAACGCCACCACTGGCGCGCTCGTATGGAATGCCTTCGGAGCTTCCTTTGATTCCTCCCCCGCCATCGAAGGTGGTCACGTGTATATGGTGGGGGGAGCCTCCGTGTATTGTTTGCCAATGATCTATCACGCGCCTCCATTACCGCCAGGAATAAACCCTGTCATCATCGTCATGAGCATCATCTGTGTCACGGCAATCGCAATCATCGTGGGATTATATGCTTCAAGATATGATGCCCGGAGACAAAGAAATTTACCAAGCAATGATGCTATAAGAAAAGCAGATGATTTGCGTAGCTCTTGAATTCAAAATAATCCGTGCATGATGAGTTTAATGGAACCAATAAAGCGGCTTTGTATAGTAGCGGGTATTTTGCAAGTAATTATTGGTCTTTTTTCTTTTGCTAACTATTTTTTAGCTGACATTATATATTTTTACGCGTATCTCGTGTTTCTGGGCACCCAAGCTACGGTGTTCATCCTCGTTTTTAGAATTGGAGCGAAGACCTTCAGGCTGGGCCTGATAATTGGTGGTATTGCTTGGATCGGTCCTAGGCTTGCTGTGATTCTATTGGGAGGATTCATGTCGGGAAGTTTCTTGACGTTTGACATTCTTTTTGTTGGCATTCCAACCGCTGGCGCGTTTCTCTTCGCCGTGGACGCGTTTAAAGGGGGGAAACGGGGCGCGGGGTGCCTGCCAATGATAGCGATCGGATGTTTCGTGGGTTCCTTTTTCATTACACTGGAATCTGAAAACATGTGGGCCCTTTTCCTTGGTTCTTTGCTGGAATACTCGTCGTTCCTGTTGATCGGGATTTTTTTTATCATCCTCGACCCCGCAAGGAATAAATCCCTAGATCGAATGCATCTCGTCGCGGAGAATGCGATTAGTAACGATAAATCGGTCGAGATAAAACCTCCTACATCCACGGCCTTGAATCTCCGACATGCACAAATAGTCATCCTTTGCTGCATGCTCATTTTGGCATCTTTATTATCCATGAGCGGAAACTTCGCCGAGACATTTTTGCACGAGGGAGGTCATGCGGTCGTCTTCTTGCAATTCGTGCCTCCCGGATTCTCGATCACGATAAACATTCTCAAGGGATACACGTTTTGCAATGATTGCGGCATTCATTTTTCGTTAAACGTGGCTCAATATCTCGCGGTTGAGGCCGCCGGCCCGATTGCATCGCTCATTCTCTTGAACATCATCGTGTTCTTGGTGCAACGATGGCCATCAAACAAGAATGTCTTGATACGTTTATTCTTCTGGGGCATTGCTGGTCATGCCGTGCAAGATTCGACGGGGTATTTGCTGGTAACGTTATTTGCCCAAGGAGATACCATGGACATATCCCAAGTTCTCGCCTTTTTATTGAATACTCCCTGGAACCTAATTGGACTCGTGTTCACGATTGCAGGCGCCATCCTAACATTACTCTATTTGGTCTTCATATATCGGGGCGTGAAGGAAGATTTGACCAAGTATTTTGCTGATTTGCCAGGCATGTCGAGTAATAAATATAAAATCGTGTTGACCCTGTTTTCGATGGTCGTGTTTACCGTGTTCTCCAGATTCACGAGTCTGTTCTGGGATATCCGCAATTCATTTTACAGCGCAATCATTTTGATAGAATTTATCTTGATTCTGTCCGGCTTCATTATCATGTTGGTAGTAAATAAAATTTACATTTCTCGATTAGGGGGAAGGTATTCCACGAATAATTCAAGAGTGCTCGTCATTACCATCGCTATGATTATTATATTCACGATTATTCCTTCCCTCACCTTTATTTCATAGAATTTTTTCATTCCTTGATGGAAAAATTTAATAATACTTCGCAAATGCTTATTCCCGAAAATTCATGGAAAGTTCCGGTGATTTCATCCTTCCCCGTATATCGGGAAACATCTTGTGAAGCACGACAAGGGTGATTATAAGCCCGATACCACCTATCAATGCCACCAGCATTGCAATTTCCAAGGGGGTGAGAAGGTTACCAAGGAGAACGATCGGCACGAGCAAGCTACCGATGAATGCACACCCCACAACAATGATGGCGACCCATTTGAGTGCCTTTCCTTGCGTATTGACCTCCTCGAGCACGTACTTGTAGTGAAGCTTCCCGAACAGCATAATCTTGAGTGCAAACAGCAGCAACACGACGGTGACGCTCACCAGGCAATATGCAAGCAAAAACGGAACGAGAGCTTGGAGTGCAGGAATTAAAACCAACAATATAATCGGAATCAAGGAGGACAGGAGCTGGATCATGCAAATGATTCGAACCTTTGCTTTTACCAGGTCGCGTGGAATGATGGGCAGCGAAGCAGCAATGGAAGCCCCTGACTCTTCCATGCCCAGGAGTCCTGCCACGAGCATGCTAGCCGTCATGACGGTGAGCATCATCAAGAAAATCAGTAAAAACATGTACAAGTTAATGCCAGTCATGGACTGGAAACCTTGTGCTGCTGGTAGGAATATAACAAAAGGGAACACGAGTGGCATGAACAAGTACATGGCTCCTTGTAAATCCCTCGTAAGGCTGGTGAAATCTTTTCGCATGTAGGCCTTGATAGGAGCAACGGGCTTGATATCCCGCGCTGGTCCTTGATCCGCTTTTCGAAAAAATCTCCTGGTTTCGGATTGTTCACCATGTAGCAAAATGAATTTCGTCCCGCTATTTATGGACTGCGATCCAGTTTAGACGACGCCAAATCAATTCATCCTTGGATTTGATTATGTAGACATTTTCTTGACCATGTCCACGAACATCTCCTGGATCATGATATTTTCCTTTGCCGACGTCAAGTAGACCGGGACGCCATTCGATTCGGCCAGGGCATCGATTCTTGACAAATCGATGCTATCCTTCTCCACGAGATCCAATTTGTTTCCAACAAGCGCGAACGCCGGTCTCGATGTCATGGCATGGATGTCGTCGAGAAATTCATCAACATCGAACGAATCCGGATCATCAAGGGCGAACACGATAAACACGATGTCTGCATGATCCATGTATATCTTGCGAAACTCGCGAAAAGCGACATTGCCACCGATGTCAAGTAAAACCAAGCGATATTCCTCGCTTCCCTTGCTTGTTTCAATGGCAAGTTTCTTGATATAAAAATCACTTCCGAGAGTCTCGATGTAACGATTGGCGAACAAATTCCTCGTGAACCGGTTGGCAATGCTCGTTTTTCCGACGGCGTTGCTTCCGACGAGCACGATCTTTAACTTTTTCGCGTGTAACACCTTGTATAAACTGTTCGTTCGTACAAGAGCATTCAATAGCTGATGTTCTCGATCTATAGAACGACCAATATGTTTATAAACTTTATAAAGCAATCGCATGAATTGAAATTATCGTGTTCATCCATCTTGCCGTTTTCTCATGTAAATCTCGTAAGTCTCGTTCGGATCCACGATACCATTCCTGATGTAGAGCCGCGGGATCGAGATGATATAATCTTGCCCCATTTTTGCAGGTTTCCGCGAAAATCTCACGAACTTCCTATTGGCTTGGGACGATGTTTTTGACATGATACATTCCTGCAACCAAGTTCGGCCAAGGCTGGAGCGAATGCCGCGAACTGGTTAATCTCTATAGACAAAAGCATGAGTTATTAAGCCGTATCAACCGTAAATGGTTCTCGTGGTTAACGGCGTTCAAATGTCATGATCATGCACGAGAACCGAAATGCATATTTGACCTTTCACTGCAACATGAAATCAAGAGTTTAGGCTAAAAACCTGAATCATGGTGATGTCGTGAACTCGGATACGATACCTGGGAAACGGATACGTGTTGTATGTCCTTATTGCAGCAAGTTGGGCGTGGTTGTTGTTGATAAGGACGTGGTGGGTGATGATATGCTGGAACGCTCCGATTCGATGGTGCCCATGCGCGTGTTCTGCGGGGACATATGCGAGCACGATTTTACGGTCACGTTGGATGGCCAATACAAGGTACGGTCGAGTTGTGCAATTACATGCGCTTTTTTTTGAGATAAACCTCGTATTCCGCGTTCGGATCGACGAGTCCGTTCCTGACGTAGACGCGGGGAATCCAGAAAATGTAATCCTCGCCCATCTTGGCAGGCTTGCGGGTGAACTTAACGATGCCCTGCTCGAGGCCTGGCATGTTCGTTGCAGCGATGGTCGGCACCGCCACGGGTCGCGTGGGTTCCCCGTCTGCTGGTATAGCGCGTGCGTTACCAGCGGGAGTGGCATCAAGCAATGCTTGCCACTCGGCCGCTGTTTTTCCAAGTGCAGAATCGACCATGGTTTGCACCACGTTGAACTGGCGTCTCAAGTCAGCGTGTGGCATAGCGGGGTTCGCTTCGAACACCGATCGAATGGCAAGGCGCGTTTCGAGGCCCTCTCGGGTGAATGGCCGTGGCATAACATATCTTGATATGTTTTGATGTTTAAAATCCGGATGCTTTTCAAAAAACTTGCTCAAGACTGCCGCGGACATGCGATCAAGGAATGAAAGTCGCTTTAATCACATCTTCGATAAAAGCTTGAGATAGGCTTCTTATCTAATCAAGGATTCTTAAATCTGCCTACTCATTCGCCAGTAGTATCCGCAGTTTTAGCGACATCAATGATTCAACTAAAATAAATGGAAATTAAAAAGAGTTAATGAAATTATTCAAGCATTGAACAATTTCCAATATTGTTGCTCCTCAGGGAATAAATTGGTGAAATGGTCCCGCGACATCTAGATGTCGTTTGGTCGAACATCAAAGGAAATTTGAGGATTATTCCTCGTATTGATCGTTACCGTTGTGTTAGGCGAGCTAGCGTTTTGGGTCATGGTGTAAACGCTCGGATTTTGGTGATAGTTGTTGAGCACGTTAGGGGTGAAGTAGGCCATTCAAACATTGAAGAAGTCGGCCATTCAAACATTGAAGAGAGTGAGGATTGAAAAACATAGACGGCAGTGACAATTGCCGTGAACATAATCTGGCCCTCTCTATTTACTTTTTCACCCTTGACTTCCAAGTAATAATAGAACCCAATAATTACCAGGAGCACGACTACAAGGAGAATAATCTCCCACCAGACGTTATCTTTTAACAAATCAAAAAACGGCTGCATTGCCGTAATTATACTTTTTCATTCTCGATCCCTACTTTAGAGAAAATTCGATAGGAGGAAGTATATAGGACTATAAAATCAAAAGCTTATTGAGAATGCATAATGGGAGATGAAAATCACGACCTTGCCAGAAAAGAAGATCGTCTTGGTCGGTCCGATGGCTGCGGGCAAGACCACGTTCAAGCGCGTGTTTTTTGAAGATGCAAATCCGCTTGACCTTTTGGATCAAAGCCTCGAACCAACTCGTGGCATCGAAACCGATGCGTATAAACATTTTTCCAGCACCATCGCGGTCTGGGATCTTGCGGGCCAGGAAAATGACAATTGGTTGGATGAAAAGTCCGATACTTTCGAACAATCGAACGTGATCGCGTGCATGGTAAGCGTAAGCCAGGAATTAAAGGATATCTTGCTCTTCTTGATAAAGTTTCTGAAGAAATGGAAGGTTTCTGAAACGGATTCGACTCTGTATATCTTGTTAAACAAATGCGATCTTGTCGCAGAAAGTGCTTCATATAACATCGTCGTTAGCATCGAGCAATACATGTCTAAAAAGCATCCAGAATTTGGCGATATTTGCAAAAGAGCAAACATTCTTAGGACCTCAATTGCCAACGAATATTTCTTGAGAACTTTAACAATTGCTTACGAAATTCTCGGAGATTGCATCGAAAAAAGAGACATGCAATTGACCCGGGAGCAAGTGAAGGAAATCAGGGTTAAAATCAATGTACTATCGACGCTCCAGGCAAAAAATTGGTATACTATCGAAATGATTAGCAATTCCGCGTCCGGCGGGGACACTCAAAAAATTCTTGACGAGTTACTTGCAAGGGGTTATGTCATTAACGAGCGAGAAAAATTTTATTCTTTATCTGAAAAAGGTGAATATTTCTTCCGTGCTTGGGCAAACCATGCATCGATTGCAAAAACCAAGCATGCGATGGAAAAAATCGGTTTTTTCCTCAACTTGAATGCAAATTTGGAAAAAATCAAGTGAAAACGGTCTCCCCATACTTTTATATATTTATGAAAAAATAATGTTATTGGGAAAAACAAAGGGAAAAATCATGAATGCTGAACAAACTGAACAAAAAACGCGGTTTCAATACGTGATGGAAACCTTTTTCAAGGAAGGCACCGAAATAAATGATATTAAAGGAATTCTCCAGCTCGGCGTGGAAGCATTAAAGGATTACGATGATACTGTCCTTGGTATTCTCAAGATGCTCAAGATCAAGAAAATCAAGGAATTAGTGGCTCTCAAATCCGAGGCCTTGCAAAAAGCCTTGGAAGCCTCGGAATATAACATCGAAAAGCCTGTCATCGATTATGTCATGGTGAGCTCGAAAATCCTTCGAAAATTGATCGAGATGAAATCCAAGGACAAGATCGAGGCATTGCCGGAGAAAATCGCCGTCATGGGCATACAAAACGCGGGAAAAACGTCGCTCATCAATTTGCTAATTGGTACCTCCACGAGCGAGCAATTCAAGGATACCGAACCGACCGTGAGCGTCGAGCAAAAGCAAATCAAGCTAGGTGATTATCAGCTGGCGGTGTGGGATTTCGGTGGACAAGAAAGCTTTCGAAACGAATATTTGCAGAATCCTGATGAATATTTCATCAGCACGGGCATGATCCTGTTTGTCCTCGACATTCAAGATGAAAGCTTGTATGCCGATGCGATAGAATACTTGAACTCGATCCTCACAATCATGAACCAGATGGGTCAACAACTACACGTCATCATCGATTTTCACAAGTTCGATCCGGATATTGCAGAAGACGTGGACGTGCTCGTCAAGGTGCAGTGGTTGGAACAAAAATTCAAAGCTGTCCTGGAAAATTTCAACTTTTCGTTCGAGTTCATCAGGACTTCCTTGTATTCCGGGATAGCTAACTCTACAGAACCGGATATCGCCCGAAACTTGAAGGAAGCATTCGCAGCAAAATCCGTGGACATGAACAAGTTACCTGAAATTCAAATGCTACGAAACCTCGTATATGTCCAAACAAAAATCTATTACAATCTCATGGCTCAATTAACAGAAATTGGCGACGTGCTAAAGAGGCTCAAGATGGCACCACCGGGCGCACAAGCACCGCCACCACCTGGATATACACCACCACCTCAGAAAGTACCGGTGCAACCACCAGCAGCATTCACGACCGTTAATGCGTCATCTCTAGTGTCCGAGCTCAAGGAGGCTTTCAAGCGGAGAAACATCAACGTGCCATGAATGATAAAAAAAGATTACATGACATTTTTCTTGATCATGGATTCAAATTGCTTTGTTGTTTCTACTATTTCCTTGATCTCGCCTATATTTTTCTCCATGATCGCGTTGACAAGACGTGTTTTTACCATCCGTAACTTTTCTTGCGTTTTGATATTATTTCCTATTTTTATTGAAATCTCTTCCAATCTATTATAGAGCGATCTTGCATCATTTGCATCAAATATTTTCATACTTGCAACCATGTCCGTGTAAGTCTTGTTCAAACCAGCAAGCCATTGCTGGGCGAGGAGTTCGAGATCGTTATAAGAACCTCTTGCACCAGTTCTTCCGTCAAGTATTAAGCGGGATTTGTTATTCATTACTAAATTAGTGAAGAAGCCGGTGATCTTTGCCTTGATCTTGTCGAACGAGATATCCTTGTTGATAAATAACGTTATTTGAAAATCCTTCACACCGATAACGGATAACGATAGATTTCGGCCTCGGACACGGAAGTCGGCCATGTTAATGACATTGAGCTCCTTGGAAAAATGGCTTAAGGCAGAAACGAAAGGTGCGACAAGATGAACATCATCCTTGCTCTTGATGCCAAGAAATTGTTCGAAAGCACCATCATAAACTTCGACGATCAAGAATGCAATGCCATCTTTATTAGCCATCACGAAACCAAGGACGGGAGGAACGTTTTCTTGGCGGGGTTGTTCTTGTTGTAAGTATTGATCCTCGATCATTTCCATTTCTTCTTGTGGGTTCGAGACGATCTCCTCAATGAACTCGGGGTTAAGATCTGGAGCCAGTACGATCGCGTTTTTTTCTCCCGATGCTTCTCTTCGTATCAAGTTTTTGCTCTCGAGAAATGTTAAAGCTGATGCAATCTGGGAATCTGTCAAATTCAAGGTTTCTTTTATTTGAGTTGGTAAAAGCGACGCATTTTGCTTGATCAGCCTTAAAATATCGAGCATAATCTTTATCGCCTCGTGATCTATCTGCTCCAGGATAATTTCCTCATCCAGGGATAATTTAATGATGTCCTTGAATATTCCGAGCGTTTTCACGAAATATCTCTTGTTTATGCTGGTGAATTCGATCTTCATCCTTGGTTCTTTACCTAATCGATTGATGATCAAGTTTTTTACGTTATCCAGATCATCATCAGCAACTAAATCAATCTTATGAACCAAAAGATAGATCAACGCGTCGTGACACGTTTCATCCCTGACTTGGATAACTTTAGTAACGAAACTCTCGATATCAAGAATCGGTGAAGTGGCTTCGATGACGATGATGACGATCGTTGCATCGAGAAATATATCCTTATCTTCCCCGTTAAGCCATTTTTCGTTCTCCTGGCCAGCAAGATCGAAAACCCCAATATTTTGACCAAGCCTGAGCACGATGGATTCAACACCATATGTTGGATCCAAAGGCGTGTCTAACAGATGCTCGGCGATCTCGTATTCAAAAAATATCTTTCGCAATGTTGTTTTTCCAGCACCGGCAGGGCCAATGAAGACCATTTTCTTGTTCATTGCATGTCATTGCTCTATCTGTTGTAAAAATGGTCGAACATGGTTTCCTTGAACGCCCTTGCTAACGAGCTAAATGTCTCGCCGGATATGGTTTGTGTCACGATGATCAAATCGGCAACATCGAATTCCGCGAAGTCAAGGTGCTTCAAGAAAATGCGCAATCCGTTTTTGCTGGCCAAAGACACGAAATCAATGGTGTCTTCTTCCTGCAAGTTCTCGAACGAGTAGATGAGCTGGGCAATGATCTCGTTCGCGGGGTTGATTAACGGGAGGTTGAAATCCTGCGAGATAGTTTGCGCGATGATGGTCTTGTTAAAGTTCGAGATAAATGCTGCAGTTTTCGTGAAGGCGCCAAAGTCTCTGTCAAGAAACGATTTTAGATTCTTTGCAACAAGCGAAAAATAACTCAAGATCTCGGAAAACGTGTTGTATGTTTGATATATCAATTCTGGAACGATGCTCGTGAAAAACACGAGGCAATCGTATTTCTCTTCTATCTCGGCTTTTATTGGTTCAAGAATCTCGTCGCGCTGATCGCTTGAGATGAGATCGATCTTGTTCAAGAAAATTATTAATTTCGATGCATTGTTTTTGTCAGCAAGGATTTGCTTGATCTTCTCGATATCAGGAATAATTTCCGAGTTATCCTTGATCCAAGCAGATATATCGATGGTATAAATTACGATCGCCGCGTTATCAAACGCCGTATCTTGTAATTGACCTTCCTGAAGGACGGATTGAATTTCTTGCCCCGAAGAATCGAAAACGCCCAAAGACACGTCTAACCAGGAATAAATCGATGGTTCCAAGTCCATGGTTGGCTCGAGCGGTGTAAATAATAATTTATATGGATTTTTTCCCTCGAATATCACCTTTTTCATGCTCGATTTTCCTGTGCCAGCTCGTCCAAGCAATAATATCTTTTGCTCGTTCTTTTTCTCGAATAGCAAGTCCATGTTATTTTCGATGTAGGACACTCGCTCGGTTTTGTCATGCTTGAATATGAGATGCGCGAAATTCATGAATCGTGCTTTGAGTTTATTAAAAGGTGCTTTCTCGTGTTCGTTGAAAACGAGAACCACGATTTCGTAACCAAAATCTGCTACCCGTGCCTTGTCACAATAGCTCCAATATATCATTTCATCGACTTTAATCTCGATGAATTCAGGATTTTCCAAATTTTCCTCGTTAATACTATGCGTCGTGTAAATCTTGGTTATAATATCGTCGGTCAATTGAAACGTGTCCGGGTACGTGTATTCGCATACAGGACCAATTTGCGTATCCCATGTGAAAAGCGTGAAACCTACTACCATATTAACCATCCCACTTAGTTCTAGATTAGATTATTTCCTTGCAATAATACTAATTGTCATGTGTTATAAAAAGAATCGCGTGAAAAATCGAAAAGCCAATTTTTCACAAATCATCGAGAAGAGGATGGCTATTTATATGTGTACTTTCGTTTTTTTACTTGGTTGTTGTTGAAGTTTAACGGAACTGCATAGCGAAAGCCGGATTTTACAAGGTATCAAGATGAAATTTTATGGCAGAAAATACCGGATCAAACGAAGATATGGAATTCAACGACAAAAATTTGCTTCAACTCGTTCCTGTCTCTATCTGGGAAGTGGATTGCTCCAAATTGAATAATATGCTTGACGATCTAAAAGTAAATGGTGTTACGAATTTCAACGCGTATTTTTTAGATCATCATGATAGCTTCTCAAATCTCATTCGGACAATAACTACTGTTAATGTTAACGATTATTCAATCATAATGTATGAAGCACGTGATAAGGCCGAATTACTTGGCTCTGTTGACAGAATATTCACGCCAGAGAGTATTATGGCATTCAAGAATGCCATCATCGCTTTTTTAGAAGGAGAATCATATTTTGAAGTAGAAAGTACAAGCCAGACTTTAAACGGGAGAATGCTCAATGTTCTTATGAAAATTCGGTTTCCCGATGCACCTGAACAATTAAAAAAGGTTATTATTAGCATCGTCGATATAACACGGCTTAAAGCTATGGACGTATCCGTGAAGCAAGATTCCACGATCGTCTCGATCTTGGCAGGTTTAGCAAGCAGATTTCTCCAACCTTTCTTATCCAAGCAAGATATTTGCGAAATTGCACTGGAATACGGTCTATCCTTAACAAGTAGCGAAAATGGCATGGTTTTGGTTTTCGAGGAATCCAGCCTTGATATCAAAGCATACGCTTCTCGTGGCATAGTTCCCACTTTTTTTAATTTTGAAAATATGCAGAATAAAGAAGAAGCATTCGAAAATATTATGAATAAAAAGGAATCTTGCTTTACCAACGATACAGGCGATAGATCCTGCTTACCTGACGAAGATGCGATGGGAATAACAATTAACAGATATTTACACGTACCAGTGATTGCATCTGATCAATTAATAGGCCACATTATCCTTGCAAATTCAACACGGGACTATAATAATGTCGACACTCTTTCAATTGAACAATTAGCACATGTGTTCACGCTGGCTGTTCTAAAATTTCGCGCGGAAAGAAAATTACAAGAATCAGAGACTCGTTACCGCGATCTTGTAGAGCAACAAACCGATTTAATCGTGCGCTGGCATATAAATGGCCAGATGACATTTGGTAATGAAGTTTACACGCAATTTTTCAACCTTTCCCAGGATGAAATCAAGGAAGCGTCCTTTTTTTCGATCTTTCCAAAAAGCGATCTTAAGATAATTATTGAGTGGATTAATTCGATATCTCCAGATCATGATTCCTTAATAACCGAATCGCAGACGCAGAAATTAGATGGCGAGATCGTATGGATGCAATGGGTGCATAGAGCTATCTTCAATGAAAAAGAAGAGGTTTTGGAAATCCAATCTGTGGGTCGATATACAACTGAACGCAAGAAATATGAGAGCGAGCTCCAATCAAGGATCAGGTTAGAACAATTAACCGGGATTATCTCGTCGAATTTTATCAATCTACCTCCAGAAAAAATAGATGTTGGTATAACGCAAACCTTGAGCTTGATTGGAAATTTATTGGATATTGACCGGGGTTTCGTGATTCTCTTCAACGACGATGTCTCCAAGGGGATTATAACACATCAATGGATCGCGAAAGGCATCACTTCCCCCTTTTCCAAAGGTCATGAAATTCTTCTTGATCATTGTGATTGGTTGATAGAGGCTATAACCAAACGTAATCTAATTGAATTTCAAGATGTTTCCCTTCTATCAACTGATGAACGTGCGTGCATGGACCAAGTACTGTCCGCTGATGCTCGTTTCTTTGGTATCGTTCCCGTGATATTTCAGCATAAAATAATCGGAATTTTCGGCATAGAAACATCGTACGATCAACTGCTGCAAAATCTACATTTGAACACGTTTTTGAAAGTCGTTGCAGAGATCATATCTCTTGCTATTCACCGAAAAAGCACTGAGCTGGCTTTGAGGGAAAGCGAGGAACGATATAAGAACTTATTTGATTACATGCGCAGCGGCGTTGCGATTGTTGAAGGGTGTGATGGTGGTAATGATTTTCGCATAAAAGATCTTAATAAAACTTCAGAAATCATAGAAAATGTAAAAAGGGACGAGATTATCGGGAAATTGATTACAGAAGTCTTTCCAGGCATAAGGGAAATGGGTCTTTTGGATGTGTTCCGAAGAGTATATGCAACTGGAATTGAAGAAGAATTAGCTGCTGCCTTATATACAGATGAAAGGATCACGGGTTGGCGTGAAAACTTCGTGTACCGGTTAACAACTGGTGAGATCGTTGCTGTTTATAATGATGTTACAGAAAAAGTAGAAAAGGAGCAAAGGATCAAGATTGCAGAGGATAATCTTCGAAGGTCAGAGGAAAAATATCGCTTGATTACCGAGGAATCTAATGATTTTATCTCCGTGGTTTCTCGAGAATATAAATTTGAATACATCAACGAAGCATATGAACGATTGCTTGGATACAAGATAGAAGAGTTAATCGGAAGATCTGGGCTTGGCTTTATCCATCCAGATGATGTCAAGCATGCGCTCACGGTATTTGCTCATTTACGTGGCATGAGCAAAGAAGAGGAAATGATTGAGCTCCGTTTGCGACACAAGGATGGTCATTACATCTTTTTTGAAGTAAAAGCCAAAAATATCATTTTCAGTGATATGCCAGGGCTATTGCTTATCGGTAGAGATATAACAGATCGCAAAATTGCAACCGAGAAGCTTGAAGAATCAGAAGAACGATACCGCATCATGCTCGAAAATGCGAGTGACATGGTTTCGGTGCTTGATGAAAATATGTTAACAGAATATGTGAATGAAAATGAAACAAAATTATTAGGATTTGAAAAACAAGAGCTGATCGGGAGCTCAGCGCTAGATCGCATCCATCCAGATGAGATGACACGCGTTATTGAAACCTTTAAAGAAAGTTTCGAGCGCGGGGAAGGCTCAGGAGAAATTCGAATACGTCACAAGGATGGCCATTACATTTGGTTTGATATAAAGGGAAAAACGTTCGTGGGTAAGGATGGAAAAAAATGGGCATTGTTCCTTTCCCGGGACATATCCGAGAGCAGGAAATTAAAGGAAGAATTGTTGCAACTCAACCAGGAACTGGGAGATTCCGAGAAAAAACATCGTCTTATTCTCGATTCCACGGCGGAAGCAATTTACGGAATTGATACAAAAGGTAATTGCACATTTTGCAATCGTTCCCTTCTCCGGCTATTAGGATATGACCAGCCTGAAGAATTAATCGGCAAGAATATGCATGAACTCATCCACTATAATCGTGCAGACGGAACATCCTATCCATTAGAGGCATGCACCCTTTTTGCATCGTTTAGAAAAGGAAAAAAATTACATTCCGAAGACGAAGTATTCTGGAAGGCGGATGGAACGAGTTTTCCCGCTGAATGCTGGTCGTATCCGCAAAAAAAAGGGGGATTTGTCACCGGGGCAGTCGTGACATTCATAGACATCACCGAACGCAAGCACATGGAATCCGCTTTGAAAGAAAGCGAACGGAGGTTTAGAGAACTCAGCGATTTCTTGCCCATGCCTATTTTTGAAACCGATCTAAACCTGAACATCATGTATTGCAATCAAGCTGCATTTACAATGTTTGGATACGTTGAATATGATTTGCAAAAAGGATTGAATATAAAAGATACGATCATCGAGGAGGATATCGCGAAAGCCGCTGAAGTATTTAATTTGCTTGCACGAGGAGAAAAAATTGAAGGCATTGGCCGTGAATATACAGGCGTCAAGAAGGATGGCACGCTACTCCCCGTTCTGATCAACACGAGCGCTATCTTTAAGAATAACAAGCCTGATGGATTTGAAGGTTTTATACTTGATTATTCGGATAAAAAACGCGTTGAAGAATTGAAAGACGAGTTGATCTCGTTCAATCAGGAACTCGAACAACGAGTGGAAGCACGCACCAAGGATCTCGAAGTTGCTCAAGAAAAATTGATCCGGCAGGAAAAATTGGCGGCCGCGGGAAAGATCTCGAGCACCATAAGCCACGAGTTACGCAATCCGCTTGCAGCGATTAGTAACTCTATCTATTACTTGAACATGAAACTTGGCGACGCTGATGAGAAAATTCGAAAACACGTTGAATTAATCCAAGCAGAAGTAGAACGATCCCGCCAGATCATCACGAATTTACTTGATTTCACTCGAATAAAGCCACCAGAATTCTCGAAAGTGAGTCTCTCAAACGTGATAAAAACTTCCTTGAGTCACGTGACTATTCCTGATAACGTTTCTATAGAAACGGGAGATACTACTAATGATATCCAATTGGAAATCGATCCCGATTTAATGCAACAGGCGTTCATCAATATCATTACCAATGCCTTTCAAGCTATGCCTCAAGGAGGAAACCTATATATCACGATTGGATCACTTGGAGAACAAGTAACAGTGGCATTCAAGGATTCAGGTGTCGGAATACCGCCTGAAAACATTCAAAAACTCTTCGAGCCTTTATTCACGACCAAGAAATCGGGTATCGGCCTTGGTCTCGCATTGGTAAAGGATATTATTGATAAACACGGGGGAGAAATCATAGTTGAAAGCGACGCCGGAATCGGAACGACATTTACAATAATTATTCCTTTCAAACAAGGTCCGGTTTGAGATATTTTAATAATATTGAACATAATTATTCATGATTGTAATGAATATACATAAAATAACCTTATTTTGTAGGTGAATATGAATTCGCAGTTTCAATTTGTTAAAACGGACTTCTTTAGCTTTAAAATAGATGCGAATAAGCGTATAAATTCCAACCCCTTACTTTTATCGTGGTAAAATAATCGGGAAATAAATTGCAATATTCTAATGACAAAATAGTTTAGCATTTTAAAACATGCAAAAAACATGTTAAATTTATCCAAGGTGCACCAGGTTGAGCATTCTTATCGTTGATGATGACGAGGGGATTCGAGAATCCATGTCGGATATCTTGCGTGAAAAGGGTTTTATAGTGTTCAAGGCGTCTAATGGTTTAGAAGCGCTGAACTTGGTAGAATCCTATACTTTTGACACGATTCTTGTGGATTTACGAATGCCTGGTTTGGATGGAATCGAAACAAGCAAACAAATCAAGAAAATTCAGCCCGATGCAAATATTTTCATGATAACTGCTTATATCTCTAAAGAAATATATGATGATGCCAAGAACGCTGGGATTCAAGAGATATTAAGCAAACCTGTCAATTTTCAGCAATTAGAAAAGATCCTGGCTTGAAATATTTGTTTCAAGTTCATATTAACAAGTATCAAAAAACCAGAGAAGAAATAAAGTGGCCAGTCAAGTTCCTACCGGCTTAACTCTTACTATAAGGTTGGACAAACTTGGACATTAATCCAAAATTGCCCAGCGGGTCGTAAGAGGAAACCCGCAGGCATCGTCTTACCAAGAAGATCGTTGCCGTGATGCTGGAACTCCATTAAAATATTTAAAGAGCACGAAATTATCTCACGATCATCACTTTCTATTCATGAAAAAGGGCATCTTGAACCGCAGGGTGATGATTTACGAGATGTCCAAGTTTGTCCGAAATTTATAGAATTAGCAATAACTGTCACGGTAAGGTATTGTCACAAGTAATAGTTATTTACAGCAAGTCAAGCATTGATAGTGATAATTATGGCTGAGGAGAAACCGAATATTCGAACCACGTTCGAATATTTGCTAGAAACGTTTTTTCGCCCGAATACACAAGCAAAGGACATCAAGAATTTACTCCAATTAAATGTAGATAAGTTGAAAAGTACCAACCAAAAAATGGTTGCCTTTCTCAAGGAGCTCAAGATCGAGAAGATCAATGAGCTAATAGAAAGCACGGATGATCTCGAGAAAAAAATGGTAAGCAAAAAGTTTAGCAGGCTAGAGATCGATGCAATTTTGATCGTGACAAAAATTATCAAGACATTAGCAGGATCTAAAGGTAAGGAAAAAATAGGAAAAGCCGCAAAGATTGCTGTTATGGGCTTGCAAAATGCGGGTAAAACTTCGTTTATCAATTTTCTACTCGGTCAGTCTGCGGATGAAAAATTCAAGGAAACATCACCGACGGTAAGTGTAGAACATAGTAACATGAAACTTGGCAATATTCAGCTAGTGATTTGGGATTTTGGTGGTCAGGAAAGCTTTCGCAAGGAATATCTTGAAAATCCCGATGAATTTTTTGTTGATACGGAAGTACTGTTATACATTGTCGATTCTCAAGATGATGCCTTGTATGCAGATTCTATCGATTATTTTAACTCGATCCTCGAGATCATGGCCACGATTAATGACAAACTCCTCATACTCATCGATATGCACAAGTTTGATCCGGATTTGTCCCGAAATATCGACTTCATAGTGAAAACGCAGTGGCTCGAAGAAAAGCTCAAGGAAATTTGCAAGGGATACAAGTTACCGTATGAAATCATCAAGACATCGATATTCAACGATGTCACGAGTGCAGAAGAACCTGAAATAGCGAAAAATTTGAAAGACATTTTCACGACACGGTCCGCAAACATGTTGGAAACATCGGAAATTGACATCTTGAAAAATATAATGTTCGTCCAGACCAAGATTTACATCAACCTGATGAATAGCTTCGTCAGTATTGACAACAGGATCGGTGGATTGGAAGCAAGGATCTCCGGGTTTTTATCATCACCTCGAGATATCCAGCAAGGATCTAGTAAACAATCCTCGCCGCCTCCAAAATTGCCCGGATTCGGCGCGCCATCGATAGTGGGCGCCGACATGACAATCGTTAAGGAATTAACAGACATGTTTCGGAAAAAAAGGATGAATACTCAATAATTTTCAAGAGTATTTTCACGGTTTCATTCTTTTTGCTCTGACCCAGCTCCATTAAGCACCGATTCGATGGTGTCGAGGAATTCTTTTATTCGAATTGGTTTTGAAATGTAAGCTTCGAACCCAAAATCGAGAAAGAGCTCTTTGTCTCCTTTCATGGCGTAAGCAGTTGTAGCAATGACCGGGATGGTTTTTGTTTTTTCATTTGTCCTTATTGCCCGTAATGCATCAACGCCACCGAGGACTGGCATTTGTATATCCATCAAGATGAGATCCGGATTTTGGTCCTCGGCAATTTGGATTCCCTCTTCCCCATTCCTCGCGATCAGCGACTGATATCCGTTTGAATCGAGGATAAGCTTGAATAATTTCAAATTTTTCTCGTTATCTTCGACAATCAAGACTTTATACATGTTTTCACGTCCTCGGAAATGTAAATGTGAATCTTGATCCTTTGTTGACCTCACTCTCGACCCAAATGCTCCCGCCGTGAAGCTCGACGAGTTTTTTCGTGTAATTGAGACCCAGGCCCGTTCCCCCTGCTGTCTTGCTCATCGGATTTTCCAGCTGCTCGAACGGTTTGAAAAGCCGTGGAAATTCTGCTTGGTCGATGCCGATGCCCGTGTCTGATACAGTGAAAACAAATTCGCGTTCCTTCGATCGTGCATGGACGCCCACGGTTCCACCATCAGGGGTGAATTTAAACGCGTTGCTAAGCAAATTAAATAGAATTTGCATGAATTTCGTCTCATCTGCTTCAATATCCGTGATTTCATCATCGATATCCAGCTCGATCTTGAACTCGTGTCGCTTGATTTTTTCCTGAAACATTGCAAGGCTTTTTTCTAAAGCTTTTTTAACCGGAAATATAGTCAAGGAGAGTTCCATCTTGCCTGCTTCGATCTTCGATAGATCGAGCACGTCGTTGATCAGCGCGAGCAAATGTTCCCCGCTTTCAAGAATGTTACTTACGTATGTCATTTGTTCATCTGTGAGATTTTCATGATATAAGTCACGAATCAACTCGGAAAATCCAATAATAGAATTGAGCGGCGTGCGAAGTTCATGGGACATGTTTGCTAAAAAGTTTGATTTTGCCTGATTCGCAATCTCAGCATCCTGCAATGCTTTTCGTAGTGCCTCGGCAGCTTCTTTTTCCGATGTGACATCTCTCAAGATTCCAGTGACGTATTTTTTTCCTGTAATGTTTAGAAAGTTTAGGCTAATATCCGCGTAGAACAACCTGGTTTGCCCTTGAATGGGTATTTCTTTCAAGAGTAATTTGCTATCTTCTTTCGTTTCAAGCATGAAGTCTTGGATGGCACGCGCTTTTTCACTGGTAACCAAATCCAATAACCTAATGTTATTGAGTTCGTCGCTAGTATACCCTACCATTTCACACAAGATTTTATTCACTACATAAAATTTTCCGGTTTCCGGATCGATTAGATACATTCCATCAGCGACACTGTTAAATATCGAGCGAAATCGAAACTCTGAATCCTTGATTGCTTCTTCAGCCCACTTGCGATCCGTGATATCCGTCGATAGACTGCACACGGCGTACAAATTACCTTCCACACTATATATTGGAAACTTGGTTGAAAGATACGTGTGCAATTCCGAATCATGGAAAACCTCTTCCTCGAATTCGACCGGCGTTCCAGAATCGATGGCTTCCTGTTCATGCGATCTAAACACGTCAACAATTTCCTTAGGTAACAACGCATCATCGAGCGACCCGATGAGTGCATCTTTTTGAGGCACCTCGAATACAAAATCGAACCGCTTATTTGCTAATATGTATCGATTCTCCGTGTCCTTCATGTAAACAACGGCCGGCAAATTGTCAAGGATTGCATTCAAATGGCTTTCGCTTTGTTTCAAGGCTTTTAAGGTCTCTTCAAGTTCATTAGTCCTTTTTTCAATCTTCCCTTCCAGTTCTTGATTGAGAACGGATATCTCGTCGTATAATCTTTTTCGTTCTTCTTCCGCGGCCAATTCCTTCGTGATATCGCGCATTATGCAATTCATGGTAATCTTTTCAGGATCCTCGTCAGGTAACGAAATATCTTCGATGATAACACCTTTGACAGCCACGACACTATAACCTCCATTTGTACGTACCATTCGAAATTCGGTGATCATGCGTTGTTTTGATGCATATGCGCCCTCTATTTCCCGCTTTACCCTATCCAAGTCATCCGGATGTATCATCGTGAAAAGGTTAGTGCCGATGATCTCTTTAGGGTAATTACCCGTAACGTCGAATATCTGTGGATTAGCAAGTAATACATCTCCTGTAAGGCTAAGCCGGATAACCGAATCCGAGAGATTCGTGATCAAGGTTCGATATCGTTTTTCTGATTCCGCTAGTTCCTTTCGTATTCTTTTTTTATCCAAGGCTTCATCAAGCCTGTGCAAGGCATCATCCATAATAAATGGTTTGATGAAATAATCATCAGCGTTATCTTTAAGCGCCTTGACGGCGTTTTGCATGGAGGCATTACCTGTCATTATGATACATACGATATCGGGTGAAACATTTTTCAATTCTTTCAGGAGAACCAGGCCGTCCATATCTGGCAACTTAATATCGATCAAAGCAGCATCAAAAGTATCTTGCTGAAAACTTTTAATTGCATCACTACCCGTGTTGGCAGTTGTTACCCGATACCCTTTCTCTTGAAATATGTCCTGGAGGGAATCGCAAATACTTTCCTCGTCATCAACGATGAGAATGTTTCCATTTTTCGTGTGATTCACCCGATACTTATGGTTTCATTCTTTCTTTAGTTCAAAGGTATCTGTCATGGTAAATCTGCCTGTGCAAACCCTATATTTTTTGGAATCGTGAAAAAAAAACTCGATCCTCGCCCGAGTTCACTTTCCATCCATATATGTCCCCCGTGCAATTCAACGATTTTTTTCGTATAATGCAAGCCAAGGCCTGTTCCTTGTATTGCAACGGTTTCTGGTGTCTCGATACGCTCAAATGGTATAAATAAGCGTGATTGGTTTTCTTTTGCGATACCAATTCCCTCGTCCCATATATTGAACATAATCTCGTTCGTGGAATTTTCAACAATAATCCCGATACTACGCCCATCTGGAGTGAATTTTATGGCATTGCTCAGGAGATTGAACAAAATTTGCTTGAGCTTAAGTTCATCAGCATAAATCGAGTCGATGGAATCATCTATTTGAAGATCCACAGAGATTTTATTTTTAGCTATTTTCTCCTTGAACATGTTAAGGCTTTTTTCAATAATGTTGCGTAAATCGAAATTGGAGTACGTTAATTCCATTTTTCCTGTTTCGATCTTGGATAAATCGAGCACGTCATTGATCAGTGTGAGCAAAAGATCACCACTTTCGAAAATATCATTAATGTAATCTTTTTGTTCATCGGACAGCGGACCTGCAAATCCATTCAACAAAGCTTCAGAGAAACCCATTATAGAGTTTAGGGGCGTTCGCAATTCATGAGACATATTTGCGAGAAAAGCGGATTTTGCATGGTTTGCCTCTTCAAGTTCTTTGGTACGTGCTTGAACTTTGTTTTCGAGATCAACATTTACTTCCTTGAGCTTTTCCTCGGCCTCCATCTTTTCGGAAATGTCAACTAGTGCCACGGAAATTGCCTGATTTCCCTTGTATTCTATTGGACGAGAAAATATCTCTACCCATTTGATCTTTTCTCCTTGAATGAGTTTATAGAATCCTTGGGTTTGATCGTTTTCAAAATGTTTGCCGGATTGAAATTGTTGAATTAACCGGGGAACATCATCGCGATCAAGTGTGGCTAGAAGAAGATCGGTAGGTTGATCAATAAGTTCTTGGCATGGAATCTCGAGGATTTTGGATAATGCATCATTTCCATATAATATCGTTTCATCTTGTACGATCATTATCCCGATGGAAAGTTCTTCGGTTAGTGTCCTGAATTTTTCCTCTGATTCTTCGAGTTGAGTAAGGAGTTTTTGTTTTTCGAGAGAGTTGTTGATTTTATATAAAACTTCGTCAATTTTTATTGGTTTAACAAAATAACCATCCGCCCCATCTTTCAACGCGCCTATCGCGTTTTGAAGGCTAGCATTTCCCGTGATGATGATTCCAACGCTACGAGGAGACATATTCTTTAATTCTTTCAATAAAACCATGCCGTCTATGTCCGGTAACTTGATATCGATAAGTGCAATGTTAAAAAAGGTTGATCTTGCTTTTTCAATTGCCATTTGTCCAGTTTCCGCCAGTGTCACGTCAAACCCTTTCTCCTGGAATATGTCTCCCAATGTTTCGCAAACGGCTTTTTCGTCATCGACGATCAAAAGTCGTGGAATGGTTCCATTGCTCGTTTCAGCCATGATCCTCCATACCTCCTCGATAGAAAGGGGAATCGAGGGAACTGATTATGTGCGTGTTGAATGGCCTTTTAGTTTGGTTGTTGATTTACTGTAAATTTTTTGTTAACTTTTGACTCGCGTGATATTACTTCGTTCTATTGCAAATCTGATAGATTTTTCCAATGCTGCAGGGGTTAATTCATCTTTATTGAGATAATCTTGCACGCCCATCCGAACCGTTTCACTTGCGAATTCTTTATCATCTTTACTCGTTAATATAATAACGGGGATTTCCATTTTTTGATGCATGACGTTTTTAACCGTGCTAATGCCTTCGCTATCTGGTAACATGAGATCCAGTAAAACCAAGGTAAAATCTTGATTTCTAAGGTAATCCAAACCTTTTGCTAGGGTAGTTACCCATTGAAATTTAAATCTCAAGCTCTGGATCCCTTCCAACATTTCTTTTATAATTAAGGCATCACGTTTGGTATCCTCGATCAGAAGCAACTTTATGGCATTATCAGGATTGACGATTCGTTCGTTGTTAACAACTGCCAAAACACCATCTTGAGCTTTATTTCTTAAATTCTTGGGCAGAGTAAATATAAATTCTGAACCCGTGGCAACCGTATTCACGTATTTTATGTTTCCTCCATGCAGCTCGATGATTTTCTTCGCAAGTGGTAACTCGAGGCCGGTATCTTCTTTGTAATAATCAGAGGGATCCTTGATATGCTCGAATTCCTTGAACATTTTGTCTTGATCTTTATCAGGAACACCAGGACCTGAGTCAGAAATATGAAATTCAAACCAGTCATCCTTTTCAATGAATTGAATGCCAATCCCTCCCTCGATCGTTGCCTTGATTGCCATGTTTGTCAGGGTTAGAAACACATCTTTTAATCTTTGAGGATCCGCATAGATTATTTCTTCGCTTTCCAAACCGTTTATCCTGAATGACAATCTCTTGCTATTGCAAGCCGGTTTCTGTATAGTTTGCACGTGATCCAGTATTTCATTCAATTTTATTGGCCGAACGTTTAAAGTTAGCTTTCCTGCCTCGATTTTCGAGATATCCAAAAATTGATTAACCAGGTCTAGGAGATGCTCTCCAGATGAATTGATATCCTTGATATACCTGGACTGTTCCTCGGTTAGGTTACCGTACAATCCTACCAAAAGTAAATCAGAGAAGCCAATGATGGCGTTTAAAGGCGTTTTTAATTCATGAGACATCGTCGCCATGAATTCTGATTTAAATTGCGATGCTTTTAATAATTGATCGATGTAATGAGATTGCTCGTTATATTTTATCGTCAATTGATTGTAAATGAAAAAGACGATGATGATGGAAATAAAGCTAAAAAACGCTGAGAAAAAGAAGATTGTCCCCGCGGCCACGTTAAAAGTGTAGTCGTAATCAATGAAAAATGCAATAGTGGCGACGACGTACCATCCAACGTTATAAATTAATAAAATGATTATTAAATTCCATATTTTCATCAATTTTGGTGTTAGAATAATTTTCTTGATCTTGAAAGACAGGAACAAACCGAGGGCATAAAAAACCAAGCCCGAAAGCGTGGTTGATATCTGTTCTCCTTGGATGGCGAATAACAAGTAATGCTCACCTTTCGTTCTTTATGGTAATTTCTCGATATCATTGCAATCCATATTTCTTGGGAATCGTGAACGTGAATGTGGATCCCCTGCCCAATTCGCTAGTAAAAGAAATATCTCCACCATGCAAGTTTACTAGTCTCCTCGTGAGCGATAGGCCGAGACCCGTTCCTTGCGTGGAAGGGGAAAGATCATTTTCGATTCTTTCGAATTCCTTGAACACGCGGTCGTGATCTTTCTCAGCTATTCCTATGCCCGTGTCGATGACGCTAATTTCAATATCGTTGCTTGTCTCGTTGCACGCGATGGTGATCGAACCCGAATTAGTGTATTTTATAGCATTGCTCACGAGATTCATGATGATCTCCTTCAACCGGGCAGGATCTGCATAGATCAATTTCTCTGTATCAAGTCCTTTGATGAGAAATTCTAAATCCTTTTTGGAATATAATGGCCTGAATGTAACTTCAACTTGATTTATAATTTCATTCAGAGAAATAGGCTCGATATTTAATTGCAGCTTGCCAGCTTCAATTTTCGAGATATCCAATATCCGATTTATCATGTCCAGCAAATGTTCGGCCGATGAATGGATATCTTCGAGAAACTCCAACTGTTTATCGTTGAGCTCGCCATATAATTTCTCTTGCAGCAATTCCGAGAAACCAATGATCGCATTCAAGGGTGTGCGCAATTCATGCGACATGGTTGCCATGAATTCCGATTTGAATTGAGAAGATTTCAAGATCTGATCAAGGTAGGCTTTTTGTTTTGCCAGAGCATCAAAAAGCTCTTTTGTACGCATCCTGACCTCGATTTCGAGCGTTTGAGTAAATTTGTTTCGTAACTCTTCAGATTTTTTTCGTTCGGTAATGTCACGAATTATACCATTATATCCGATTATATCATTTTGTTCATCAAATTTTGGATAAAACGTGCTTTCGGCATCTAAACGCTTGCCGTCTTTCCTCTTGATTCCCAGCTCGAAGTTTTGCTTGTGCGCGTTACCTTTTTGTGCGAGATCAAAAACTTCAGAGACTCTCTTTTTGTCCGGTTCTTGCACGAAAAAAGTATAATGCTTTCCCATTAATTCATTCGAGGAGTAGCCTGTTATATTACATAGCGCGTAGTTGAAAAACACGAATTTTCCCGAGTAATTAACCTCGAAAAATGCTTCCTTTATATTCTCCAGGATGCTCCTGTATTTTTCCTCAGATTTTTTCAATTTTTGTTCCGTTAGGATGCGATCCATGGCAATTCCAACAATCTGAATTACCTCGCGCAAAAAACTGAGATCCTCTTCCGTCCAATCTTGGATATACGATGGATCATCGAAAGCAAGGAAGCCCTCTATATCAATATTGATATAAATCGGGAAGACGAGCATTAAGTTAATTTCCAAACACTCAATTGATTTACGGACATTCTCGGGAAAATATTTGGCATTTGAAGGATCGTTTAAATGAATGAATTCGCCTTCCCGTAACTTGTTATAGAGCCACGATGCATTATTTGTATCGATTTCCTGGAATATATTGCCTTGATCGGAGACGTCCTCTGCATGCCATTCAACAACATTTGCCATTCCCTTTATAGCTTTATCGTAAAGGAAGAGAAATATCCGTTTCGTTCCTAGCAAGGGGCTCATTTCCCCAAGAGAAGACTGGACAATTATTTCAACCGGGTCATTTTCATGGCGGCTTAATCGCGAGGCCATACTAAAAAGCACGCGTTCGAATTCGCCACGTAGTGCCAAGTTTCGCTCAAGGTTCGAAAAACGTTCCTCGAGAGAATTTTCGTCTCCCATTTTTTATGTTACCTTGTTTTTCCTTTTATGAATAATAACGAAGAATTATCCGTCGAAGCACAGTTACCTTTTATTTTTCATAATTTTCTAAATAACCAAGATTGCATTGAAACTAATTAAAAAGTTGCAATTCTATTTCCGTTTTAAACCCACAACTGACTTTATCTATGAAATTTTCTAATTTTAAAGACTGGATGGAATCTTATTTTCTAACGAAATCATATTTTTAAATAATTTAAAGCTAGAGTCTACCCTAGAGATCGTCCTTAACTAACCATAAAGGCATCGATGGGTAGTTTTTAACATCTTTTTATGCGAGAATTGTCAATCACTATAATGTCCAGAGACCAGTTTCATTTATAGAAAACGATATGAACATCATTTTAATGGGGGATGAAACGCGAATGGCAAAAAAAATCTATGTCATTGAAGACAACGAAAAAAACATGAGCTTGTTCACTGCAATCTTAAATACTATCCCTGATATCGAAATTAGTAGCGAGACACGCGGTGATACAGGATTGGAGTTGATAAAAAATGGAAATCCGGACCTGATCATCCTCGATATTCAACTACCGGGCTTGAACGGCATCGAAATATGCAAGGAGCTTCGACAGTTGGATGCTTTTAAAGATACGCCGATCATTGCCGTTACCGCATTCACCATGAAGGGTGATCAAGAGAATATCATGGGTTCGGGATTCACGGAGTACGTATCCAAACCAATCCGTGTCATGCAATTTAAAGAAACCGTGTCCAAGTACCTTCAATAAAATATCCTTGGGAAATGCAACTCTCATTCAAAATCTTAATGCAATTAGGCAGACGAAGGATATCATGAGCAAAAAAATCATTTTTGTTGGTCCCCCTGGCGTTGGAAAAACAACACTTAGGAAGATATTCTTCGAGTATGAATCTGCCGAACAATTGCTGCAATATGCGTTGGATCCAACCTACGGTGCGGAATCCATCGTGCTTAATTTAGGACAGAAAATAGGCGTATTCGATCTGGCTGGCCAAGAAAATGAAAAATGGTTGGATGGTGAGGAGCGTGATGTATTCGAAGGAACCACTCATATCATAGTGGTTATCGATGCAACGTCAACTATTGACGATATCGTGGAATTTACTAGCAAAGTCGTGCAAGTTCGTGAAGAAATCTGCCCTGATTCCTTGATCTTCTTGCTCGTCCACAAGATTGATCTTTTGACCGAGGCTGAAGTTAAGGAGAAAAAACGAAAATTATATGCACATTTGAGTATGATCCAAAAAATCAAGATCGAGTTCACGAGCATCGTGCGAGAGCATTTCTTGAAGACACTCGTGGTGTTCCGAGAGATCATCAAGGCAACCTTGGGAGAAGAAATACCCATTGAAACTGTTGATGCTACTCTTCTCAAGGATATTCTTCTCGTGTTAAACCAATTCAAGGATAAAACCAAAATCGATCGAGACATGATTCAACACGAGCTCAATCTCCAGAAACAACGATTATCCGAGATCCTGGAAATTCTTGAAAGCAAGCAGCTCATTCACGTGTCTGAATCGGAAGATGGGGTTACAGAAATAGGTCTTGCCATGGATCTTGGAAAGGAATTGATCGCTGTTATCAATACATTTTTGAAGGAGAAGCTTGGCATCATTCAGCAAGACCTCATCGCTGTGGAAATCAAATCAGACGAAGCTCCACCGTTCATCGGATTCTTGGTTGCTGATGAATCAGGTAGAACATTGATGTCTACCGAAGAACGTGATGGAGCATTTCACGATTTTCTTGGTATGGATCTCAATAGAGATATCGATCTTGTTCCGTCTTTCGTTTCCGCATTGTCGAGTTTTTCAAAGGAGATCAAGGTAATTAGCATGGCTGATTTCAACTTAAAAGGCCAAAATTCGCTGATATATGTTTATGAATACGGTAAATATGCTTTCACGATGTTCATGCACAAGAACATGAATATCGTTCAAGTAAAGGATGAAATTCAACAATATTTTCGTGCAATGATCGATGATCACGACGAACTATTCCAAAAGGTGCTAGAAACTGGCGCAGTAAACTTACTTTCAGAATTACAGGCTGAAGCGAAAGATTGGTTAATTTCCATGTGTTCCACGTACGAATCAAAAGTAAAGAATCTCGAACTATTCGATATCGATATTGTAAAGCAATTGTACGAACGTTTGGATAGATTATCCGCACGGCTAACCTCAAGAAATCGTGTCTACATGAAAGATATTAAGGCCTTGAAAAGTCGCCTTATCAGTGCCGTGATGGAAAAAAATCTCAAGGAGATCAAGGATATCTCACGATTAGCCCAGGACTTCAGCACGAAAATCATATCGTGATGTGTAGTAGCAATTTTGTTAAATATTGAAATAAATTTGACAATACGGATTATAACTTAGTTCCCTAATGATTTATTTTTGTCGTGATTATTAAGACCTGGCTTTGATGTCTTGGCGCCTTGCATCATCCGAAAG